>Ga0207833_100005_pt1:310000-583039 | contig 583039 bp, 497 predicted proteins | sample TtaePargueraPR_6_FD_187753 | JGI IMG/M metagenome (GOLD analysis project Ga0207833, IMG submission 187753) | Aerobic enrichment media microbial communities from Bioluminiscent Bay, La Parguera, Puerto Rico - Tt and E1 (2) (SPAdes) | ecosystem: Environmental > Aquatic > Marine >... | reverse complement strand
CCCCGGTTTCTCCTGCTTCTAACTCTTACCTCCCCCGAAAGCGGATGCAAAGGTATGAATTCTTTTCCCTGTTTTCCAAAATATTCCTTGAAAAAATATTAAGGAATTTTCATAATCTTCAAATACGATAAATTTTGGATGATTTTAGGTCAATTTTTTTTTAACCTTCACAAAAACTTTTTAACCAAATCAAGAAAAGCCGCCGTTTTTCATGACACTTTTCAACAATACGAAAAGACCTTGCTGAGGTTTCGAAAATAGCCGTTTTCAAATTCTCAAACCATAGATGGAGATGAAATGTTTCGTAAGATGGTCTGAGATCGTTTTGGCCCAAGGCTAACAATGGAAATTGGGGTTTTTAATTTTTCTTCCAGATATTCTATATAGTTCATCAAAGGTTTGGGGAACTGGCTTTCCTCCGTTATATCATCAGTTGGACAATTCCAACCTTCAAGCTTTTCATAAACCGGCGTAATATCCTCCTCACACATATCATAAGGAAGCTGATCAGTTATTGTTCCATCTGCTAATTTATAAGCCGTACAAGCCTGGATTTCCTTAAATATATTTAGCACATCTGCTTTCATCATGATCAATTGAGTAACTCCGTTAATCATGATAGCGTATTTTAGTGCAGGCAGATCAATCCATCCACACCTTCGGGGCCGACCAGTAGTTGCTCCAAATTCGTTCCCCTCTTTTCTCATTGCTTCACCAATCTCATTATCCAGTTCCGTTGGGAAAGGACCACTTCCAACCCTGGTACAGTATGCCTTGAATATGCCAAAGACCTCACCAACTTTGGCTGGAGCAATTCCTAAACCTGTGCAAACACCCGGTGTTGTGGTATTTGAACTGGTCACGAAAGGATAGCTTCCAAAATCAATATCCAATAAAGAGCCCTGAGCCCCTTCAGCTAAAATTCTCTCCTCATTTTTCAAACTGTCATTGATAAAATAGGACGAATCGATTAACTGAAATTGCTTAATAAACTCGATAGCCTCAAAGAATTCTATTTCTAACGATGTCACATCGTATTCAAACTTATATAACTCGAGGATTTCGATGTGTTTACTTACCAGCTTTTGATATTTACTTTTGAAATTCTCTAGTAGTATGTCTCCAACACGCAAACCAACTCTGGCAATTTTATCCTGATAGGTAGGACCAATACCTTTAAGTGTTGATCCGATTTTTTCATTGCCCTTTGATGCTTCGTACGCAGCATCCAGCAATCTGTGCGTGGGTAGAATTAATTGTGCTTTCTTAGATATATAGAGATTCTTTCTTAAATCCAGATTAAATTTGGCTAAACCGTCTATTTCTTTTTTCAGAATGACGGGATCAAGCACAAGCCCACCGCCAATTACATTTTTGGTTTTCTCACGAAATATTCCCGATGGAATCTGATGTAAAACATGTTTGATATTATCAAATTCAAGAGTATGACCGGCATTTGGACCTCCCTGAAATCTGGCAATAACATTGTAATTAGGCGCCAATACATCCACAATTTTTCCTTTGCCCTCGTCTCCCCATTGAAGGCCTAAAATAACGTCTACTTTCATCTGTTTACTTTATTTATTTTTGAATGGTACAGATGCCTGCCAGTCGGACAGACAGGGAACCTTTGGCGACCAAAAAAATCATTACCTTGTTTATCTAATAATTTTTTTAGTCGTTTCCATTTCATTGATTTACACTCTTTTTTATTTGTGAGATGGCTTCTTCAACATTTTCAGAAATCTGAAATATGGAACTTAGCTTGGTGATCATTAACAATTTCTCGACTGTTTTGGAAGGTTTTACTAAAATCACTTCACCCTCCTTGTTTCTGAATTTGGTCAAAAGAGTTATTAAAACGCCAATCCCACTGCTATTGATATACCTGACATTGGATATATCTATGACACAATAAAAAATATCATCATTGATATGGTCATTTGCCAATGATACCAATTCAGGACCGTGGTTTTCTCCAATTAGATCCCCTTCAAAAGTCAAAACCAGTATATTATCGATTACTCGATGGCTGTATTGCATAAAGATAGATTTTTGGTCTTTTTTAAAAAGCCCTACAAAGTTAGGTAAAGGTGGAATAAATCAAAGACATTGAGGATTCTTATTACGCTACTGATTCAGGTCGAATCTATTTACAGTCTCCACACCTTCAATTTCTAATAATTTATGAATTAAAGTGTCCAGATGCACTGTATTTTGTATGTAGAGTTTTAATTCTCCATCGAAAATACCTTCAACTGTTTCGATAGATACGGACTTCATATTGACTTTAAGTTCATTGGAGATGACCTTTGTAACATCATTCACTATTCCCACCCTATCTGTACCCCTTAATTTTAAACCCACGAGAAAAAATCCGATTTTCTGGGAAGCCCACCTTGCTTTCACTACCCGGTGCCCGTGCTTGGACATCAATTCAACTGCGTTTGAACAATTGGTTCGATGAATTTTAATTCCTTCCTGGGAAGTAACAAATCCAAATACGTCGTCCCCTTCAATCGGATTGCAACATTTGGCGAGCGTATAATCAACCAGATCCATGTCCTCACCAATCAATAGAATATCACGATTTTTGCCAGTTACCTTGCTGATTTGCTTTTCGAAGGATTTTGCATCCGAGACATTATTAATTCTCTTTTTTGGTCTGGGCCGATAATCCTTGATCTTCTTAACCTCGCTTGGATCGATTATTCCCTTTCCGACTTTATAGTAAAGATCTAGAGCGCTCTTTTCTTTGAAGTAAGCCAAAAGCTTTTCAACGGTCTCATTATTTATATCCTTCTTGATTTGCTTCAACTTTCTTCTTATAATATCCTTCCCATCAGAAGCGGCCTCCTTCTTATATTCCTTCAGGACATCCTTTATTTTACCTTTGGCCTTTGAACTGACGACAAAGTTCAGCCAGTCTTCGCTGGGTTTTTGCTTATTAGATGTGAGGATTTCAATCTGATCACCTGTTTTCAACTTGTGTGTTATAGGAACAAGCTTCTGATTGACCTTGGCACCAATGCATTTCGCTCCAACTTCAGAGTGTATTTCAAATGCAAAGTCGAGAGCTGTTGAACCAGCAGGTAGTTTCTTTAATTCCCCCTTTGGGGTAAAAACAAAAATTTCCTCGCTAAAAAGATTTTGACGGAAGTCTTCGACAAATTCAAGAGCTGAGCTATCATTTTTCTCCAGCATCTCCCGGACTTTTTCTATCCAGATCTCAAGATTAGATTCATTAGCTGAAGGGTTGTCCTTGTATTTCCAGTGAGCTGCATATCCCTTCTCGGCAATATCATCCATTCTTCTTGTACGAATTTGAACCTCAACCCAGGTCCCTGTTTTACTCATTACCGTTGTATGGAGCGATTCGTAGCCATTTGATTTTGGCGTACTGATCCAATCTCTCAGTCGGTCTGGGTTGGGTTGGTAAAAATCCGTTACAATAGAGTAAACCTGCCAGCAAGCTGCTTTCTCTTCTTCAGCTTTTGCATCCAATATAATCCTAATGGCAAACAAGTCATAAACCTGCTCGAATGGAATGTCCTGCTTTTCCATTTTATTCCAAATGGAAAAAACAGATTTCGGACGGCCTTTGACAGTAAACTTGTAGCCCCGATCTTTTAATTCGTTTTGTATAGGATGAATAAAATTTCTAATGAATCGATTTCTGGAAGTTTTGGTCTTGCTGATTTTATCGACGATTGAGTTATAAGCTTCTGGCTCTTTATATTTTAAATTTAAATCTTCCAATTCGGATTTTATAGCATATAATCCCAGCCGATGGGCAAGAGGTGCGTAAAGGAATATAGTTTCGGATGCAATTTTTAACTGTTTATGACGAGGCATGCTGTCGAGAGTCCGCATATTGTGAAGCCTGTCTGCAAGCTTTACCAAAATCACCCTGACATCTTCTGAAAGCGTGAGGAGCATTTTTCTAAAATTCTCTGCCTGCATGGTCGTTTCACCTCCCTGCCCGGTGAATCCCGAAATTTTTGTAAGACCGTCGACAATCTTTGCTACCTTCTTTCCAAAATGTCTCTCAATGTCTTCGATTTCTAATTCCGTATCTTCGACAACATCATGCAATAAGGCGGAAATTATGGAGGTGGTTCCAAGTCCGATTTCTTCAACGCAGATCTGAGCAACCGAAAGTGGATGAAAAATATATGGCTCTCCCGATCGACGACGCATATTTTTATGCGCATCGTTTGAAGTATTAAATGCTTTTTTTATCAGCTTCGCATCATCATCCCTGAGAAATGGTTTTGCATGTCGCAATAACCGTCTGTACCGCCTGATAATTTCTTTTTTCTCCTCCTCAATATCTATTTCGATCATTCTCTATTTATTCGTAAATCACAAGAAAAAAAGAATTGCTAATCGATTGACAATTTAAAGTAAATACCTACCTTTGCATTCCATTTTTGATAACGAGGATTTTGAGGTATTCGATTGCAATTTAGCAAGAAGATTTTCACAATCCATAAATAAAATTGTATTGCGGATGTGGCGAAATTGGTAGACGCACTAGACTTAGGATCTAGCGCCGCGAGGCATGGGGGTTCGAGTCCCTCCATCCGCACGTTTAAGAACCCTTGGTCGCGATAATACATAATTCTCGATTAGGGGTTTTTTACTTTATGTTTCATATAAAAACTATTACACCTTGGATATCACTTTAGACAAAAGTTCAAATACTGAGGCTTTGATTAAAATTAAACTAATCGAAGCCGATTATCAAAAAAAATTTGATGAAAAGCTAAAGGAATATAGTAAAAAAGCCAGCATTAAAGGCTTCAGGCCGGGAAAAGTCCCTAGCGGACTGATTAAAAAGCTATATGGAAAATCTATCCTGGCAGAGGAAATTAATAATCTATTAATTAAGTCTCTTAATGATTATATCAAAGAAAACGATATTAAAATCATTGGTGATCCTTTACCAAAAGAAATTGAAGAGGAAATAGATTGGGACAACCAAAAGGAATTTGAATTTGAATACAATGTTGGCCTGGTTGACGAATTCAATTATGACCTTGACTTCAAAGTGAACCGCTACAAAATAAAATTGTCTAAAAAAGAATTTGACGAGGTAGTCGAAAACCTTCAAAAACAATATGGGAAAATGACTAATCCGGACGTAAGTGAAGATGGCGACTCCATTTTCGGTTTGCTTGAGCTTTCTTCGGATAGTGAATTTGCAAAAGATTCTGTATTGTATATTGACAAATTAGCAAAGAAAAACAAATCCAAATTTGTAGGTGTAAAGAAGGATGAAAAGATCGATATCGATCTAAAGAATCTATTTGAAGAAAAAAGCGATCTCGAGGTTTTTACCAATAAATCCGAGAAAGAACTGAAGGAACTTAAAGGAGACTTCACATTTACTGTTAAGAATGTCAACAGAGTTGAACCAGCAGAATTAAATCAGGAATTTTTCGATAAAATATTTGGTAAAGATTCAGTCAAAAGCAAAGAAGAGTTTATTGAAAAATATCGATCGATTATTGAAGAAAATTTAAACAAAGAGTCTGATTATTTCCTTTCCCAGGAAATTCAAAAACATCTACTGGATAAAACTAAAGTAGAAATACCATCTGACTTTTATAAAAAGTGGATCCTCAAAACCCAGGAGAATGTGACAGCTGATGAGCTGGAAAAAGATTTTGAACACTATATCCGGGACCTTAAGTGGAATCTTATTAAAAATAAGATCACCGAAGACCTTGAAATAAAAGTTGAGAACGATGATGTGCTAAACAAAACCAAATCCATGTTCAGAGAGCAATTTGGAGCACAGCTTGGTGAAGAGATGGAAAAGAACCTCGATGTGTTTGCCAATAACTACCTCAATCAAAACAATGGCGAAAATTACTACCAGATCTATAACCAGGCCCGCACGGAAAAAGTAATGGACGCCATCAAGGAAAAAGTAAAAATCGCTGAAAAAGATATAAGCAGAACTGAATTCGAGAAAAAAGTCCAGGAATAAACTCATTTACGTACTTTTCGTAAAAGTCCTTTTAGCGAAGGGCTTTTTTTTTATTTTTGTAACCTATCATTATCTCTAAAAATAATAACATGTATAACGAAAACGAATTCAGAAAATATGCTGTCAAGGGGCAGGGATTGAGTGGTACGTTGGTAGATGACTATTCTAATGCAGTAAGAAATATGACACAATATGTCATCGAAGAACGTCCCGGAAACTTCCGTGCAATTGATGTGTTTACGCGATTAATTTCTGACCGTATTATTTTTCTGGGTATGGCAGTTGATGACCAAATTGCCAATATTATCATAGCTCAATTATTATTTCTCCAATCTACTGACCCGAAAAAGGACATAATTATGTATATTAACAGTCCGGGAGGCTCTGTTTACGCCGGCTTAGGTATTTACGATACCATGCAATATGTCAACCCGGATGTTGCTACAGTTTGTACAGGGTTAGCCGCATCGATGGCTGCAGTACTACTTTCAGCTGGTTCAGATGGAAAAAGAACATCGTTACCTCATTCGAGGATTATGATCCACCAACCAATGAGTGGAATGCAAGGACAAGCGACAGATATGGAAATCTCCTTAAAGCAAACCCTTTCTGTCAAAAAAGATCTTTATAATATATTGTGTAAACATACCGGACAGAAATACGAAAAAATAGAAAAAGACTCAGACCGGGATTATTGGATGATGGCGCCAGAAGCGAAAGAATATGGCATCATCGATGAAGTATTAGTGAATAAATAAAATTACCATGTCACAGATTACCTGTTCATTTTGTGGAAGACGTAAAAAGGATGTAGACCTGATGGTCTCAGGTATCCATGCTCATATTTGTAACCTTTGTATTGATCAGGCTTACCAAATCCTACAGGAAGAACAAAAAACCAAGGAGCAAAACGACAAGCCAAGTTTCAACCTGGTGAAGCCCATGGAAATGAAGAAATACCTGGATGAATATGTAGTAGGACAGGATGAAGCTAAAAGGGTGATCTGTGTAGCAGTTTACAATCACTACAAAAGATTAATGCAAAAAACCGATATCGACGATGAAATTCAGATTGAAAAATCGAATATCATGATGGTCGGTGAAACCGGGACGGGTAAAACCTATCTGGCAAGAACCCTTGCTAACATGCTTCAGGTTCCGTTTTGCATTGCAGATGCTACTGTACTGACAGAAGCAGGTTATGTTGGCGAGGATGTGGAAAGTATTCTTACCAGACTTCTGCAATCTGCCAATTACGAAGTCGAAGCTGCAGAACGTGGAATTGTCTACATCGATGAAATAGATAAGATTGCCCGAAAATCTGATAACCCTTCGATCACCAGAGATGTAAGTGGAGAGGGTGTACAACAGGCATTGTTGAAATTATTGGAAGGAACGCAGGTGAATGTTCCACCTCAGGGAGGCCGTAAACATCCCGATCAGAAAATGATCACGGTTAATACCCAAAACATTTTGTTCATATGTGGAGGCGCTTTTGATGGAATTGACCGACTGATAGGAAAAAGATTGAATACTACCCCGTTAGGATTTACGAATGATGCCGAGCTGCGGGATTTGAATAACCTTGACAGTAGCAATTTGCTCCAGTATGTCAACGCGCATGATCTAAAAACTTACGGACTAATCCCGGAATTGATCGGTAGGGTTCCTGTACTAACTTATCTCAACCCATTAGATAGAGAAACATTGAAGATGATCCTGACTGAACCAAAAAATGCGTTAACCAAGCAGTACACCAAACTGTTTGAAATGGAGGGTATCAAACTCAAGTTTGACAAGAAAGGCCTCGACTATATCGTTGATATGGCTGTTGAATTTAAACTTGGCGCAAGGGGGTTGAGATCCATTTGTGAAGCTATTATGACCGATGCAATGTTTGAACTTCCATCTACCAAAGATGTGAAGGAACTGACAATCACAAAGAATTACGCTGTTGAAAAATTTGAGAAATCAAGATTGAAAAAGCTACGAGTAGCTTAGGCCTGATTCAAGTATTCCAGGATTAACCGGGCTGTTTTATCCGATGCATTTTCATCACCAAGAATTGATTTAATCTGTTGGTATCCATTCTTGATTTTGTGGTAATTCCTGGGCTTCATCATTTCATTAAATGAAGTTATCAGTGTTTCGAAATTACAATTGTCTTGCAACAATTCTTTTACAACTTCCTGCCCGGCTATTAAATTTACCAATGAAAAATGTTCCAGCTTAACCAGCCGGCTACCGATGAAATAGGTCAGCGGCGAAGTTATGTATGCTACAACCTGAGGTACTTCAAATAATCCTGTCTCCAAAGTAGCAGTGCCTGAGGTGACAATGGCTGCACCAGCGTGAGTTAAAATGTTGTAATTCTCTTCAAAGATCAGAACCACATTCGTCCTCCATTTGCACCCATCATAAACTTCGGAAGGTAAGTTTTTGACCCCCGCAACTATAAAAGTTTTTTCCTTAAAATGATCTGCCACCTCAAGCATGAGAGGTAATAACTTTGACACTTCCTGTTTTCTGCTACCAGGTAACAGAGCGATGTATCCACTTTTCAGATCATGATGGCGCAAAAAAATACTGGAAGGTGTGAATGCATTCACTGCATCAACAACTGGATTCCCTACATAATCCACTTCCATATCATATTTCTTATAAAAATCCTTCTCGAAAGGAAGTATGCAATACATCTTGTCGACGTATTTTCTTATTTTTTTTGCTCGTGATGAATTCCATGCCCATATTTTAGGGGAGATGTAATAGTGGACTTTTATATTTTTCTTGTGAAGCTTTCGGGCCAACCTGAGATTAAACCCTCCGAAATCAATCAATATAACTACATCCGGTTCGAAATTTATGATGTCTTCTTCACATTGATCAAGGAATGAAAGAATGGTGAATAATTTCAAAAAAACTTCCCAAATACCCATAACGGCCATTTCCCGATAATGCATCAAAAGTTTTGCACCGGATTTCTCCATCTGTTCTCCTCCCCAACAACTTATTTCAGCTTCAGAGTCAATTTTTTTCAGGGATTTGATCAGGTTAGATCCATGAAGGTCGCCGGACCGCTCACCGGCAATCAGGAAATATTTCATACAAGGTTGTTATTCGCCAAAATATTCGGCATAGTTGTTCTGGGTTTCTTTCAGCTTAATGCAATGCAATTGTACTTTATCACTCGTTAATGTCGAAATTTTTGGCGATAAAATTTTCCAAAACTCGACTACCAGTGTTTCACAACTTGCCATTTTGCCCTTCAAAAAATCAACATCGAGGTTTAAATTTTTATGATCAACTTTTTCGAGGATCTCCTCTTTGATCAGTTTATTCAACTCCTTAAAATTCATTACAAAACCCGTATCAGGATCAGGCGCTCCCTTCACCGTAACAGTCATATCAAAATTATGTCCATGCCAGTTTTCATTGGCGCACGGACCAAAGACCTCTTTGTTTTTCTCTTCGCTCCACGCAGGATTATATAATTTATGAGCAGCACAAAAATGGCTGTCTCTGCTTATGTAAACCATACTTCTATCATTTGCGCCGCAAAGATAATAAGAATATGAACCAGAAATAATTTATTGCCAGTGAAACACGAAATTCACTTCCCAAAATTTATAAATAATGTAAATTGCCAATAAAAAGAATATGATCATAGTGACAGGCGCTGCTGGCTTTATTGGAAGCTGCCTCGTGAAAAAGTTGAATGAAGAAAATTTTAATAATATTGTTGCCGTTGATGATTTTTCGAATGAGCTGAAAAATAAGAATCTTGAAGGCAAAAGACTTTATAAAAGAGTTGAAAGAAAAGATTTCATTCAATGGATAGATGAAAATCAAAAAGAAATTGAGTTTATTTTTCATCTGGGAGCCAGGACTGATACGACGGAATTTGACAAAAAATTGCTTTGGGAGCTGAATACTGATTATTCTAAATCAGTGTGGAACAAATGTGTGGAATTCCAGATCCCACTTGTTTATGCATCATCCGCCGCTACTTATGGTGCAGGAGAATTAGGATACAATGACGATCATGATACCATTCCGGAACTAAAACCTCTCAATGCCTACGGTGAATCCAAAAATGAATTTGACAAGTGGGTCCTTCACCAAAATGAAAAGCCCTTCTTCTGGGCTGGACTAAAATTTTTTAATGTTTACGGTCCGAACGAATACCACAAATCAAGGATGGCATCGGTTATCTGGCATTCATATCATCAGATAAAGTCGACAGAACAAATGAAATTATTCCGGTCTCATCGGGAAGATATCAGGGATGGGGAACAGCAAAGGGATTTCATCTTTGTGAAGGATGTTACGGAAGTATGTTATTTCCTGATGAGAAGCAGGAACAATTCGGGAATTTACAATCTGGGAAGCGGAAAAGCCCGTACTTTTCTCGACCTTACCAAAGCTGTTTTTAGAGCAATGGATAAACGTGAAAACATAGTCTTTGTTGATACACCAGCTGATATTCGGGACAAATATCAATATTTTACAGAAGCTAATATGCAAAAATTAAAAGGTATTGGATATTCAGTTCCCTTCACTGATTTGGAAAGCGGTGTGGAGGATTATGTGAAAAATTATCTTTTAGTAAACGAATACTATTAGATTTTACAATTTAATTACCCATTGTAATGGATAAATTATCTGACAATTTCATTAATTCGATTTTAAACATTTGTTTTTGTAAATTGTCTTTAAGATATTACTAAACGCTTTAGATCTAAAAATGTAATGAAAGGCTTAGAAGGGATAGTTTATAAATTTTTCACACTAATTTTTTTAGTGCTATTATTTTTTGGCTGTGATGAAGAAACACTCCAAACAGGAAATGATGGAACAATCCGTCCCCTGACACCCGAAGAAGAGTTTTTCGTCAAATCTTCTAACCAATTTGCCTTCTCACTTTTACATGACAACAAAACCTCAGGTGAAAATATAAGTATTTCCCCATTGAGTGTTGGCGCTGCGATTGGTATCATCAGTAACACAGTTTCTGATAATGATTTTTCAGACTTTAGAAAACAGGTCGGGCTACCAGATCTCCCAAGGATTGAATTTAACAAGGCATACTACGAGGTTAGCAACATGCTGCCATTAATGGATGAAAATATTCATCTCAATTTTTATAATTCTCTCTGGACCAACTACAGTGTATCTGATCACAATGACTTTTACACACAGGTGCTTGCTTACTATAAAACGGATATTCAGGAGATCTATCCTGGCAAATCATTCGACCAAAAACATATTAATAAATGGTCTGAGGTGAATTCAAAATCTCTGTTTAAGAGCATTCAAAAATTTAATTATCTTTCTGATTTTCAGATAATTAATCTTGGAATATTTGAGGCCTCTTTTCTTGAAAATAGAAAGACACAATTAGTTCAAACTGAATTTGTTGACCTAAATGGAAATGAATCCACAGTAAAAATGAACTACATTCCATCAATGAAAGTCGGTTTTGAAAAAGTAAATGGAGTGAACCATCTTCAACTACCCATCAGCAATGAAAGCTTCACCCTTGAAATCATCATGCCGGAACAGATGGATATTGCCGATCCAATTTTATACAATACTGAACATCTTAACCTGGTGGAGACTGGATTAGTTTTACCCGATATCAAAAGCACATTTGAATTAAAATTAAATGAGTACTTTGATCGCCATATGATCAATCAGCACTTAAGTAAAGGGTTGACAGACAATCTGGATATTCAAAGCAGCAGCCTGAGCGATTATTCTTATATCAATAAAACTCTTGTTCAGATCACAGGACAAAATCAGCAAAACACTCCAGCATTGTTATTAGAAAAAATAGATGATACCGAAGATTTGATCGTTATCAACCGACCATTTTATTTCTTCGTGAAGGAAAAAAATTCTGACCTTATATTGTTCGAAGGAGTCTACGCCAGTCCGAAATAAAATCTTTGAATTATTCAATTTTCGATTTTAAATATTTCAAAAAATACTTGTTTTGGAAGATATAATTATAAATTTTTGTTAAAGAACAAACAGAAATTTATGAATAACCCCTTAGCATATCTTTCTCTGTTTAAATACAGTTTCCTTTTGAAAGAAAGGAACAGCTAAGTTGGGTTTAGAATATTAGCGAGCCATTCCCAACCAGGAGGATGGCTTTTTTTTTAAGTTTAGTTCAAAAGTTTTCGCTATGGATAAGGTATATATTTTTGATACGACATTGAGGGATGGGGAGCAAGTCCCAGGCTGTCAGCTAAATACTGAGGAAAAAATTGAAATCGCCAAGGCTCTTGAAGCTCTTGGAGTTGACATCATTGAAGCAGGTTTTCCGATTAGCAGCCCTGGTGATTATAAATCCGTGATCGAAATATCCAAAGCTGTCTCTGAACCAGTGATTTGCGGACTGACAAGGGCAAAAGAAAAAGATATTGAGGTAGCTGCTGACGCTTTGAGGTTTGCCAAAAGAAAAAGAATTCACACGGGTATCGGTGTCTCAGATTTACATGTTCTCACAAAACTGAGGTCCACCCATGACAAAGTTTTACAGCAAGGAGTTGATGCAGTAAAGTACGCGAAGAAATATGTTGAAGATGTCGAATTTTACGCTGAAGATGCGGGAAGAGCGGACTTGAATTATCTTGTTAGAGTTATCGAAGCCGTAATAGACGCTGGTGCGACCGTCATCAATATTCCTGATACAACCGGCTATAATTTACCCTGGATCTTTGGAGAGAAGATCAAAAGCATCATGGAAAATGTAAAAAATGTGCACAAGGCCATCATAAGTGTTCATTGTCACAATGACCTTGGGTTGGCAACTGCAAATACCATTTCAGGAATAGCAAACGGGGCCAGGCAGGCTGAGGTCACCCTGAACGGCGTCGGTGAACGGGCTGGTAATACTTCATTAGAGGAAACAGTCATGATCCTGAAATGCCATAAGCATCTTGGGGTCGACACAAATGTCAATACAAAATTGCTCAAACCAACCAGTGAATTGGTTTCTTCTATGATGAGAATGCCCGTCCAAGCCAACAAAGCTATTGTTGGTAAGAATGCTTTTGCCCACTCATCCGGAATTCACCAGGACGGCTTTTTGAAAAACAGAGATAATTATGAAGTGATCAAACCGGAAGATGTAGGAGTGGAGAGATCTGATATCATACTTACTGCTAGGAGTGGTCGCCATGCATTGAAATATCGATTAGAAAGCATTGGGTTTAAAATTGATGATCCGGAAAAACTGTCAAGATTGTATGATAAATTTTTAGATATGGCCGACCGAAAAAAGCAAATCGAAGATGCAGACCTTCGAATCCTGATGAAATCTGAAATGGTGAAAAAATAGGAAGGTTTATTTCCAAAGGCTTTATTCCTTTTTTCGAAATACTTCTCAGAGTTATGGACATTTCAAAATCAATCTTTTGAGAAGATCTTAAGAAGATCTATTCACTTTTTGGAGAAAAATTTGATTTCACTTAATAATTGTTTAAGTCTTCACTATTTTTCAATATTAAATTCTCCTTATTTAATTGAACCACTACCAAGATGAAAATTTTTTCATCCAAACAAATACGCAAAGCAGATCAATTTACCATAGAAAACGAGCCAATAGAATCCATTAGATTAATGGAACGGGCGTCTTTGGCATTCGCAGAATGGTTTTGTCGCTATTATCCAAAAAAGGGCAGAGTTTTTATTTTTTGCGGAACGGGAAATAATGGTGGAGATGGTATGGCGGTTAGTCGCATACTTTTATCAAGAGGGTGGAATGTGCATGTCTACATAGTAAATCCGGATTCGAAACAATCAAAGGATTTCACTATGAACTACCTTGCATTGAAGGAGGTTTACGAAATCAATTCCATCAAATCTAAAGAAGACATTGAAATAGAATTTAAGGAAAGCGATAAGATTATTGATGCTATTTTCGGATCGGGATTATCGAGAAAGATAACAGGATTATATGGGCAAGTTATCCAAATGATCAATCATTCAGACGCTGAGATCATTTCAATCGATATTCCAAGTGGTCTGTATTCAGATAAGTCCAGCACCTCCAAAAACATTGTTCATGCAGACCAAACAATCTCCTTTCAATTTCCAAAACTGGCATTTCTTTTGCCTGAAAATGGCAAGTATGTTAAGAAATTTAATGTCGTTTCAATAGGTCTGCATGAAGGCTTTATTGAAAAGGAGCAAACTAAATACTTTTTGACAGATAAAAAGCGATTCAAAGACCTATTCAAGAATCGAGACAAATACAGTTATAAAAATCAATACGGCCATGCCTTGATAATAAGTGGAAGTTATGGAAAGATGGGCGCTGCTATGTTATCATCGAAAGCTTGCCTGCGTTCCGGTATCGGATTGCTTACAACACATGTCCCTCAATGCGGATACGAAATCATGCAATCAACACTTCCAGAAGCCATGATATCTATTGATGCTTCGACACGGTTTATTGAAAATCTTCCTGAAATGGACAAATATAATGCTGTAGGAATTGGTCCTGGCATTGACACCCAGGTTTATACAGCAGATGTTATCGATGCTCTTTTTACTAATTTCCAACACCCAATTGTAATTGACGCTGACGGGATCAATCTTATTGCCAGGCATTCTGATTTGATTGAAAAGATCCCTGAAAATTCTATTTTAACTCCCCATCCTGGAGAATTTAAAAGATTGGTTGGAGACTGGAAAGATGATTTTGACAGACTAGCTTTGCAGGAAAAATGGTCTAAGGAACATAAAGTAATTATCGTATTAAAAGGAGCTCATTCTTCAATAAGTCTGCCAGATGGAAGAGTCTTTTTTAACTCTACAGGAAATCCGGGAATGGCTACGGCCGGGTCCGGAGATGTATTGACAGGAATTATCACGTCCTTTTTAGGACAGGGATTCACTCCTGAAGATGCTGCCATCGCCGGGGTGTTTATCCATGGAATTGCAGGTGATATTGCTAAGGAAAAATTAAATGAGACCAGTATGATCGCCGGAGATATCATTGACAATATCCCTGATGCCATCAATCATCTCATTCAATAATTGTATTTATTTTTCCACCAGCTTTTTAATCTCTTTTTCATCTCCTCTTCCCTTGCATTATTTCCCGGCTCAAAAAATTTTGTACCCCTTAGCTCATCAGGTAAGTATTCCTGTTCTTCAAAATTCCCGGAATAGCTGTGCGAATATTTGTATCCCGAACCATAGCCTATGTCCTTCATCAAGCCGGTTGGTGCATTTCGGATATGCAATGGGACAGATAGATCTCCTGTTTCTCTAACTTTCTTTTGTGCCTGATTGATTGCTTCATAGCTGGCATTGCTTTTCGGAGAACTGGCTAAATAAACTACACACTGTGATAGAATGATCCTCGCTTCCGGATAACCAATTACGTTTACTGCCTGGAAACAATTATTGGCTATGACTAAGGCTGTAGGGTTTGCATTTCCTATATCCTCAGAAGCGAGAATCAGCATTCTACGAGCAATAAATTTCAAATCTTCTCCTCCTTCTATCATCCTCGCCAACCAATAAACCGCAGCATTTGGGTCGCTGCCTCTAATAGATTTGATAAATGCTGAAATAATATCATAATGCTGCTCACCTGCTTTATCATAAATCGCAATTTTCTGTTGGGCGATTTTTGTCACAACGTCATCCTTGATTTCAATGAGGTCATTTTCTCTTAGTGCCTCAACAACCAGCTCTGTTAATGTCAGAATTTTTCGAGCATCACCTCCCGATAATTGCAATAATGCTTTGTCTTCCAAAACCCTGATTTCTTTTTTGTTGATCTCAAAATCTTTTATCAACGCATTATTTACAATCTTTAAAAGATCATCTTTTCCAAGAGGTTTTAAAATATAGACCTGACAACGTGACAATAATGCTGAATTAACTTCAAAGGAGGGGTTTTCTGTTGTGGCCCCAATTAAAGTGATAACTCCCTTTTCTACAGCTCCCAATAATGCATCCTGCTGGGATTTATTAAATCGATGGATCTCATCAATAAACAAGATGACATGACCGGTTCTCCTGGCCTTGTCAATTACTTCTCTAACATCTTTTACTCCGGAGCTTATCGCACTAAGCGTATAAAATGGCTTCTTGATCTGATTAGCAATAATATTGGCTAAGGTTGTTTTCCCCACTCCTGGAGGACCCCATAAAATCATGGAAGGTATTTTACCATGCTCAATTGACTTTCTTAGAATGCTATCTTTTCCAACCAGGTGATCCTGACCAATCAGGTCATCTAAAGCAGCAGGTCGAACACGTTCAGCTAATGGAGTTTGATGGATCATTTACGGATAAATTTATAAAGTTTTATCAAACATAAGGAACATAGAAATGAGCATATAAATTTTTATTACAGGTACAAACAACTTTTTTTGATCAAATAATGTTATATTAATTAAGTCATCTGTCTGATCAATGCATAAAAAAGGCCATTCTATGAAGAATGGCCTTTTTTATTGGTTATAATCTCAAATTTTATTTAGAACCGGGATAATAAGCTGTTTCTCCTAATTCCTCCTCAATTCTGAGCAACTGATTATATTTTGCCATTCTATCTGACCGTGATAATGAGCCGGTTTTGATTTGACCTGCATTTGTAGCAACAGCAATATCAGCGATTGTTGCGTCTTCTGTTTCACCAGATCTGTGTGAAACAACTGCAGTCCAGCCTGCTTTATGGGCCATTTCGATAGCATCCAGTGTTTCTGAGAGCGTTCCTATCTGATTCACCTTAATCAATATGGAGTTACCGCACTTTTCTTCAATACCACGTTTAAGGAATTTTACATTGGTCACTAATAAATCATCACCTACAAGTTGGCATTTATCACCGATCTTCTTTGTCAGGAGTGCCCAGCCTTCCCAATCGTTTTCTCCAAATCCATCCTCTATCGAATCAATCGGATATTTTTCGACAAGTGATGCAAGATAATCAACCTGTTCTTCTCGTGATCTGACAGCGCCTGACTCTCCTTCAAATTTATTATAATGATATTTTCCATCCTTATAAAACTCTGATGAAGCACAATCTAAAGCAATTGTAACATCGTCACCTGGTTTGTAGCCGGCATTTTTTATGGCATCTAATATGCTTTCCAGTGCTTCTTCTGTCCCCCCGGAGAAATTGGGAGCAAATCCACCTTCATCCCCCACAGCAGTACTTAATCCTTTCTCTTTGATAATTTTCTTCAAACTATGGAATATTTCGGCTCCCATTCTTAAAGCCTCACTAAAGCTTGGAGCCCCAACCGGCCTAACCATGAATTCCTGAAAAGCGATAGGAGCATCGGAGTGCGATCCCCCATTGATGATATTCATCATGGGAACAGGTAATGTAAATGCATTCACTCCTCCAATATATCTAAATAATGGAAGACCTAATTCTTCTGCTGCTGCTTTGGCTACTGCTAGTGAAACTCCTAAAATCGCATTGGCTCCAAGTTTACTTTTTGTTTCGGTACCATCCAATTCAATCATGATTTTATCGATTAACTTCTGATCAAATACAGATAGTCCGATTATCTCTGGTGCGATTAGTTCATTTACGTTCTCCACTGCTTTTAGCACACCCTTTCCGAGATATTTGCTTTTATCTCCGTCTCTCAATTCTACCGCTTCATTTTCACCTGTAGAAGCCCCGGACGGAACAGCTGCACGTCCATATATACCAGTTTCAGTTACTACATCAACTTCAATAGTAGGATTACCTCGAGAATCAAGGATTTGCCTTGCATGAATGCTTTCAATTAAACTCATAGTTCTGGAAATTATTTATTAGACATTAATTGTACGAATTTGTCAAACAGATACCTTGAATCGTGCGGACCTGGTGATGATTCAGGGTGGTACTGAACGGAAAACACATTTTTCTTTTTCAGCTTGATACCGGCAACGGTGTTGTCATTTAGATTAAGATGTGTAATCTCAACATCTTTCGAATTATTGATTTCTTCCCTGGAAACACAGAAACCATGGTTTTGAGAAGTTACTTCACACAAGCCGGTTTCAAGGTTCTTTATCGGATGATTTAATCCACGGTGTCCATGATGCATCTTAAAGGTTGGAATTCCACTTGCCAAAGCAATAATCTGATGACCCAGGCAAATACCAAATGCAGGTTTTTCGCTCTCTATAATTTTCTTTACAGTCTCGATGGCATAATCCATCACCGCCGGATCGCCAGGGCCATTTGAAATGAAGTAACCATCCGGATTCCATTTTTCCAGCTCTTTGAAGTCTGTTTTAGCAGGAAATACCTTGCATACACAATCTCTGGCTGTTAGGTTTTTCAGAATGCTGGTTTTGATTCCCAAATCAAGTACTGCTACTTTATAAGTTGCAGATTCATCACCGTAAATAAACGGTTTTTTGGAGCATACCTTAGAAGAAAGCTCTAATCCAACCATTGATGGTACTTTTTCTAATAATTTTTTCAATTTCTTGGGATCATTTTCCTCTGAAGAAATAATCGCATTCATGGCCCCTTTGTCACGAATATGCTTGACGATTTTTCTTGTGTCAATATCCGCAATACCCACAACATTATTTTTCACCAGATAATCCTGCAAAGAACTTGTAGCTGTGTTTCTCGAATATATATTGGAATAATCATTTACTACCAAACCGGATATTTTTGGGAATTCAGATTCCTGTTCAGAATCTTTCGCACCGTAATTACCAATGTGTGAAGTGGTATTTACGATAATCTGACCAAAGTATGAGGGGTCAGTGTAAATCTCCTGGTAGCCAGTCATACCGGTATTGAAACAAATCTCACCTCCGGAAGTACCCCGTTTACCAATAGCTTTACCTTCAAAGATCAGCCCATCTTCTAACATTAATACTGCTTTTTCACCAAAATTATAAGTCATAGTTTTCTGTATAAATGTTCGACAAAATTAAGATTTAATACCAAACTTTTTAATGATTCTAAGCATATAATAAATCAATTTTTTAATAGCAAAAAAATAGGGATTAAACTAACGTCTAATCCCTATTTTTTATCCTCAGATTTGAAAACTCTACTTTTTCTCCTCTGTATCTTCATCGTCTTTTTCTTCTTTTTTTGGTTCTTCAGAAGCTTCTTCTTCCGTCTCAGACTTTTTAGCTTCTACTTTTTCTACCTTTTCATCTTCGGTAGTTTGTTCAACTTTAGCTTCCACGCTTTCTTCAGCTATTTCAACCTCTTTCGCTTCAGCTTTAGGTGTAGCTTCTTTTTCAGCAACTTCTTCCTTAGCCTCTTGTTTTGGCTCTTCAACTACAACATCATCAGATTCCTTTTTCTGGTTTGTTGCTTTTTGTTTAACAGCATCAGTTTCGCCTGTTGCTGAAGAAGATTTTTTACCTCCCCTTCTTCTTGTTTTCTTCTTGGCTGTTTCACCAACGCTATCAGCCAATAGCAGTTCATTATAGTCTACCAACTCAATGATACACATTTCAGCATTGTCTCCCAGTCTGCTGCCAGTTTTGATAATACGAGTGTATCCACCTGGTCTTGTAGCTATTTTCTCTGCAACTTCATCGAATAGTACTCTGACAGAATCTTTATTTTGGAGATACGAAAATACAGTTCTTCTTGAATGAGTTGTATCGTCCTTAGATTTTGTAAGAAGCGGTTCTACATATTGCCTCAACGCTTTTGCTTTAGCAACCGTAGTTGAAATCCTTTTATGTAGAATCAGGGAAGACGCCATGTTTGAGAGCATCGCCTTTCTGTGTGGAGCCGTCCTTCCTAAATGATTAAATCTCTTTCCGTGTCTCATCGCTATTATTCTTCTTCAAGTTTGTATTTAGAAAGATCCATTCCAAATGTCAGATTCTTTTCAGCTACCAATTGCTCCAATTCAGCCAATGACTTCTTACCAAAGTTTCTGAATTTCATCATATCAGAAATTTCTAGTCTTACCAAATCGCCCAGTGATTTTACATCCGCTGCTTTCAAGCAGTTGTATGCTCTGACAGAAAGATCAAGATCACTCAATGGAGTTTTCAGTAATTTTCTCATGTGAAGCATTTCTTCATCAACAGCATCTGGTTCTTTCTGATCTGCTGTCTCAAGGATCATGGTTTGATCAGAGAACAACATGAAATGCTTAATAAGAATATTGGCTGCTCCCTTCAAAGCATTTTCAGGGTGGATGGAGCCATCAGTTTCCAATTCGATCATCAACTGCTCATAGTCAGTTTTCTGCTCTACCCTTGTATTTTCAACATTGAATTTCACATTCTTAATAGGAGTGAAAATTGCATCTATTGGAATGAAGCCAAATATTTGTTCAGAAGGCTTATTTTCTTCTGCCGGAACATACCCTCTTCCTTTTTCCACACTCAATTCAACTTCAAACTCGGAAGATTCGTCCAGATTACATATCAACAAATCCGGGTTGAGGATTTCAAATGAAGAAGTATATTTTGCGATATCTCCTGCCTTGAATTCCTTTTGATTTTTCACCGGGATAGTGATCTTCGATTCTACGGTATCTGAAACTTTTTTAAACCTTACCATTTTCAGATTAAGGATAATTTCAGATACATCTTCTACTACACCTTCTATTGTTGAGAACTCATGCAAAATGCCGGGTATCTTAATACCGGTTATTGCATATCCCTCTAAAGAAGAAAGTAGGATTCTTCTTAGGGCATTTCCAATTGTTACTCCGTAGCCTTTTTCCAGTGGTTTAAAAGTAAACAAGCCTTTGAAGTCATCGGCCTTTTCCATTACCACCTTTTCAGGCATTTGAAATGCTAGTATCGACATTTTATATTTTCTTGAATGTGTAAATAAATATGATTACTTAGAGTAAAGTTCAACGATTAGTTGTTCCTGAATATTTTCAGGTATCTCCTCACGCTGGGGCAGATTAATCATTTTACCTGACATCTGACTATTATCCCATTCCAACCATGGGTATCTTTTGGTACTACCTCCTGCAAGGCTTTCGTTGATCGCTGTTAAGGATTTAGACTTTTCTCTTACGGAAATGATATCACCAACCTTCACTGAAAACGAAGGGATATTTACAACATCTCCGTTTACATTTATATGTTTGTGAAGAACAAATTGTCTCGCTGCCCTTCTGGTCGGAGCAATTCCCAATCGGTAAACAACATTATCTAACCTTGATTCTAAAAGTTGAAGTAAAACTTCACCTGTAATACCAGATTTACCTGATGCTTTTTCGAACAAATTGGCAAATTGTCTTTCTAAAACACCATAGATATATTTTGCTTTTTGTTTCTCGTTTAGCTGAATAGCATATTCTGATTGCTTTTTCCTTCTACCCCTTCCATGAGACCCGGGAGGGTAAGGCTTTTTTTGCAAGGCTTTGCTATGGCCAAAAATAGGCTCGTTAAATTTTCTGGAAATCTTTGATTTTGGTCCTCTGTACCTAGCCATTTTTTATTTCTTATAGATAATTAAACTCTTCTTCTTTTCGGTGGTCGACATCCGTTGTGCGGCAATGGTGTAACATCATGGATGGATGTCACTTCAATTCCAATGCCCTGTATTGTTCTTATAGCAGATTCTCTACCTGCGCCTGGTCCTTTTACAAAGACATCAACTTTTCTTAAGCCAAGATCAAATGCAGCTTGTGCACAATTCTGAGCAGCCACTTGCGCTGCGTAGGGCGTGTTTTTCTTTGATCCTTTAAATCCCATTTTACCGGCAGATGCCCACGAAATCACCTGACCTACAGAATTGGTCATTGAAATTATTATGTTATTGAAAGAAGCCTTTATGTGTGCCTGGCCAACCGGCTCAACATTAACAACTCTTTTTCTTGCTTTATCTTTTCTCTTTTGTGCCATTTTCAATCAGAATTATTTAACAGCTTTTTTCTTGTTAGCCACAGTTTTTCTTTTTCCTTTTCTTGTCCTCGAATTGTTCTTGGTTTTTTGTCCTCGAACAGGCAATCCTTTTCGGTGTCTCAATCCACGGTAGCACCCGATATCCAATAGTCGCTTGATACTTAATTGGATCTCTGATTTTAAAACTCCCTCTACTTTATATCCTTCTGAGATGATAGTTCTTATGGCATTAGACTCATCATCTGTCCAATCCTTTACTTTTTTATTGTGATCTACACCAGCCTTATCAAGTATAGCCTGTGCAGAACTTTTTCCGATTCCGAAGATATAGGTCAGTGCTATTTCTCCTCTTTTATTATCCGGAATATCAACTCCTGAAATTCTTGCCATAATTATCCTTGTCTTTGTTTAAACCGTGGATTCTTTTTATTGATCACATATAATTTGCCTTTTCGGCGAATTATCTTGCAGTCGCTGCTTCGTTTTTTTACAGATGCTTTAACTTTCATTTTCTTTATTTATATCTGTATACAATTCTTCCTTTTGTTAAATCGTAAGGTGACATTTCCAACTTCACCTTGTCTCCTGGTAAGATCTTAATGTAATTCATCCTCATCTTACCGGAAATATGTGCTGTAACCTGATGGCCATTAGCCAGTTCAACCCTGAACATCGCGTTTGATAATGATTCCACAATCGTACCGTCTTGCTCTATAGAACTTTGCTTTGCCATAATTATGCTACTGCTACTTGAGATCTTCCTTTTATTTTACCTGATTTCATTAATCCTTCGTAGTGTCTCATCAACAGATAGCTTTCAATTTGTTGCAAGGTGTCCAGCACAACTCCAACCATGATCAACAAACTTGTTCCTCCGTAGAATTGAGCAAAATTTCCCTCAACACCAAGTTTCATTGCCAAACCTGGAAATATAGCCACTAAGGCTAGGAAAAATGAGCCTGGTAGTGTGATTTTAGTTAAAATATTATCTATAAATTCTGAAGTAGGCTTACCAGGTTTAATACCTGGGATAAACCCACCATTTCTTTTTAAATCGTCTGCTATTTGATTAGGATTGATCGTAATGGCAGTGTAAAAGAATGTAAATACGATGATCAACAACCCTAATGATAAGTTGTATGCTAATGTGGTTGGTGCATTAAATTGGCTACCAATACTTTGAACAAAATCACTCTCCGGGAAAAACTGAGTTAACATTCCCGGCAAGAACATAAGAGACTGCGCAAAAATGATTGGCATAACTCCTGAAGAGTTCACTTTTAATGGCAAATACTGGCGCTGGCCACCATATACTTTATTGCCAACAACCTGCTTAGCATATTGGATTGGAATTTTCCGAACAGCTTGTGTTAATGCTACAACTGCCATTACAACGAAAAACAATCCAACCAGTTCAATGATAAATAAAAGTGCACCACTTAATTCACCCCTGTGCAACCACTCTGCAAAAATTGATCCGGGGAACCTTGAGATAATTCCAATCATAATCAGCATGGAAATACCATTACCTATTCCTTTATCAGTTATCTTTTCTCCCAACCACATACAGAAAATCGTTCCTGCTGTCAGAATGATCATAGAAGTAAAAGTGAATAAGGTTCGATCGATTAAGATAAATTCAGGCTGTATAGTACCGGAAACATAAACACTTGACTGAACCAAACATATTGCGATGGTTAAAACCCTCGTAATCTGATTGATTTTCTTGCGTCCGGAATCCCCCTCCTTTTGCATTTTCTGGAAATAGGGCATAGCAACTGTCAATAGCTGAATGACAATTGAGGCCGAGATATAAGGCATAATACCCAAACCAAAAATAGAAGCATTACTAAATGCTCCTCCAAGAAAGTTGTCCAACATTCCAAGAAATCCCTCAAATCCCTGTCTGTTCGGATCAAGAATAGCCACGGCATCTACGCCTGGCAAAACCACCTGGGAACCTAATCGAAAAATCACGAGAAATCCAAGCGTGTTAATGATTCGGACCCTCAGCTCCTCGATAGAAAAAATGTTCTTTATGGTTGTGAAAATTTTCTTCATCTTAAAGTTCGGTTACTGTACCCCCTGCCTTTTCAATTGCTTCCTTAGCGCTAGTAGAAAAAGCATGAACAGTAACATTTAGTTTCGCTTTCAGTTCACCTCTTCCCAACACTTTTACTAAATCTCTTTTACCGATAATTCCGTTTTCAATCAAAGTATCGATTGTAATATCGCTTCCTTTAATTTTTTCAGATAATTCCTGTAAACTATCTAAGTTAACAGCCTTGTAAGCTACCCTGTTAAGATTTTTAAAACCAAACTTTGGCACTCTTCTCTGAAGTGGCATCTGACCTCCTTCAAAACCAAGTTTTTGAGAATACCCAGATCTTGATTTAGCTCCTTTATGACCTCGGGTTGATGTTCCTCCTCTGCCTGAACCCTGGCCTCGACCGATTCTCTTCTTTTTCCTTACGGAACCTTCAGCTGGTTTTAATGTATGTAATTTCATCTTCTTACTTACTTACTGTAACTAAATGTTTTACTTTATTAACCATTCCCTGTATTTGAGGTGTTGCTTCAACCTCAACAGTTTTGTTAATCTTGCCTAATCCTAGCGCTTTAATCGTAAGCTTTTGATCTTTAGGCCTTTTAATCGTACTCCTCGTCTGGGTTATCTTTATCTTAGCCATTTCTAACCGTTAAATACTTTTGTTAAAGAAACTCCTCGTGTCTGAGCAATGGTAAAAGCATCTCTCAATTTCGCCAAACCATCAAATGTTGCTTTCACAACGTTGTGTGGGTTTGAAGATCCTTTTGATTTTGCCAGTACATCTTTTACTCCGGCACTTTCCAATACAGCCCTCATTGCACCACCGGCAATTACACCGGTACCAGCAGAAGCTGGCTTCATCAACACAAACCCTCCTCCATATTTTCCTAACACTTCATGAGGTAAAGTGTGATGTTTTATGGGTACCTTTACCAGGTTCTTTTTAGCGTCATCGATTCCCTTTGTTATGGCATCAGTGACCTCGTTAGCTTTTCCCAATCCGTAACCAACAACACCATTACCATTCCCTACCACTACAATAGCTGAAAAGCTAAATCTTCGACCACCTTTTACAACTTTAGCTACTCTCTTTATAGCAACAACTCTTTCTTTGAGTTCGATTTCGCTTGCTTTGATTGATTTAATATTTTTCTGGGACATAATAATTTCTTAAAACTTTAATCCTCCCTCTCTAGCTCCCTCAGCTAAGGCTTTGATATTTCCATGATAAATATATCCTGATCGATCAAATATCACATCTTTAAGCCCATTTGCTACAGCTTTTTCAGCCAAAGATTTTCCAACCTCTTTAGAGACAGAAATTGTGACATTCTTTGATTTATCAATTTCAGCAGACGACGCTGACACAAGAGTTTGTCCTAACTCATCATTGATGATCTGGGCATAAATTGCTTTATTACTTTTGTAAATGGCAACTCTTGGCTTTTCAGCAGTTCCACTGATCTTACGCCTAATTCCTTTCTTAATCTTATTTCTTCTTAATGTCTTATTAGTGGCCATAGCTATAATTATTTAGCAGCAGTCTTACCAGCTTTTCTTCTAATGTGTTCACCTGCAAATCTTACACCTTTACCTTTATAAGGTTCAACAGTTCTCAGAGATTTAATTTTTGCGGCAACATGGCCGATTAATTGCTTGTCAATGCTTTCTAAGGTTACAGTTGGGTTTTTCCCTTTTACTGTCTCAGTCGTAACTTTAATCTCATCAGGGATAGCAAAGAAAATATTGTGTGAATAACCGAGGTTTAACTCTAAAACATTTCCTTGAGAAGCTGCTTTATACCCAACCCCAACCAATTCCAGTTCTTTTTTATATCCCTCACTAACTCCCACAACCATATTGGCTATCAGAGAACGATAAAGACCATGCAAGGCTTTGTGTCTTTTTTGTTCTGTAGGTCTTTCTAAGCTGATTTCACCATCATTCACTTCAACCTTAAAATCCGGATGGATCTTCTGGCTCAACTCTCCTTTAGGCCCCTTCACTTTAATGGTAGACTTCTCAATCTCTACACTAACTCCTTCGGGGATATTTACGGGTTTTTTACCTATCCTAGACATTTTAAAATCAGTTTAATAAACGTAACACAAAACTTCGCCACCAATATGTTCTTGCCTCGCTTGCTTATTAGTCATTACACCTTTTGAGGTTGAAAGGATAGCTACACCTAAACCATTTAAAACACGCGGCATATCATCAGCTTTTGCATATTTTCTTAAACCTGGCGTACTAATTCTTTCAAGTTTTGTTATTGCAGACGATTTTGTCTCGGGGTTGTATTTTAAAGCTATCTTGATCTCTCCCTGAGCACTTGAATCATCTTCAAATTTATAGTTTTGAATAAAGCCCTGATCATACAACACCTTTGTAATCTCCTTCTTAATATTAGAAGCAGGAACAACAACTATTCTATGTTTAGCTTTTATTGCGTTTCTTACTCTTGTCAAAAAATCTGCAATTGGATCCATTTTCTTATTTTATTCTATCAGTTTTGCAAACGGCCTGCAAAGATAGTAGATTTTTCTTTTATATAAAACCTACCAGCTTGCTTTTGTTAACCCTGGAATTTTACCTTCACCAGCCATCTCACGGAAGGTTACTCTTGATATACCAAATTTCCTCATATATCCCTTAGGTCTTCCTGTAAGCTTACATCTGTTGTGCAATCTTACCGCCGAAGAGTTCTTGGGTAACTTATCAAGTCCTACCCAATCTCCTTTAGCTTTAAGTTCTGCTCGCTTCTCAGCATACTTTGCAACAAGACGCTCTCTTTTTCTATCTCTGGCTTTTAATGATTCTCTTGCCATTATTTGTTAGTTTTTAGTATTCGCAAAAGGTAATCCGAATGCTTTCAGCAATTCTAAACTTTCTTCATCAGAATTAGCTGTAGTCACAAATGTGATATTCATTCCACTAATCCTGTTTACTTTATCTATGCTTATCTCCGGAAAGATGATTTGTTCTTTCACACCGATGGTATAGTTTCCCCGGCCATCAAACCCTTTTTCACTAATTCCGCGAAAGTCCCTTACCCTGGGTAAAGCCACTGACATAAGCCTGTCCATGAACTCGTACATTTTCTCTCCTCTAAGGGTCACTCTTGCTCCAATTGGCATCTCCTCCCTTAGTTTAAAGTTAGAAATGGACTGCTTCGCTTTCGTAGCTACAGCTTTCTGACCTGTAATAGTTGTTAACTCTTCAACACCCTGATCGATTAATTTTTTGTCAGAAACAGCATCGCCGATACCTTTGTTGATTGAGATTTTAACAACTTTAGGAACCTGCATAACAGATTTATATTGAAACTTTTCCTTTAAGAAAGGAACAACTTCTTTATGATATTTTTCCTTTAATCTTGAACTAGCCATTTTTAATTAATTGACCTGATTTTTTAGAATACCTTTGTAATTTCCCATCCTCATCTCTCTTTCTTCCAACTCTGGTCGGATCACCGGAAGCAGGGTCAACAAGCATTACATTGCTTATGTGAATTGCTGCTTCTGTTTTGGTAATCCCTCCATTTGGGTTTTGAGCAGAAGGCTTATTATGTTTTGACATTAAATTTAAACCTTCAATGATCACTCTTTCCTTAGCTTTATTCACTTCCAGAACTTTCCCTTTCTTTCCTTTGGAGTTTCCGGAAATTACTAAAACCGTATCGCCTTTCTTTATGTGGAGCTTTGCCATTCTTTTAATTTTTATAATACTTCAGGAGCCAATGATACAATTTTCATGAACTGTTTTTCACGAAGTTCCCTGGCTACAGGTCCAAAAATCCTTGTTCCCCTTGGTTCGTTATTTTCAGTTAATAACACCGCAGCATTATCTTCAAATTTTATATATGAACCGTCTTTCCTTCTTACTGACTTTTTGGTACGCACAATAACTGCTTTAGAAACAGTTCCTTTTTTCAGGTTACTGGAAGACAAAGCTGATTTTACCGAGACAACTATTTTGTCTCCTACTGAAGCATATCGTCTTTTTGTGCCTCCTAAAACACGGATGCACAATACTTCTTTTGCTCCGCTATTATCAGCTACATTGAGCCTTGATTCTTGCTGTATCATCTTATTTAGCTCTTTCTATAATGTTAACTAATCTCCAACGTTTGTTTTTGCTCAATGGTCTTGTTTCCATGATCTTCACTGTATCGCCAACGCCACACTCGTTATTTTCATCATGGGCCATGAATTTCTTGGTCTTACCAACAAACTTCCCATATTTAGGGTGCTTTAGTTTTCTATCAGTAGCAACAACTATGGATTTGTTCATGCTGGTGCTAACAACTTTACCCACCCTTTCTTTTCTGAGTCTCCTGGTTTCCATTATTAATTATTATTTTCTTTTTCGTTCATTATAGTAAGAATTCTGGCAACAGTTTTTCTTACCTTATTGATATTGTTGGGATTCTCAATTGGTGAGACAGCATGAGCAAATTTTAATTTTTGCAGATGCTCCTTTTCAGTGAGCAGTCTTTGCTGTAATTCTTCTGCGGTTAATGATCTTAATTCAGAATTTTTCATCTTATTCTACGTAATCTTTTCTCACAACAAATTGAGTCTTGATCGGAAGCTTTTGAGCAGCCAATCGTAATGATTCCTGCGCCAGGTCTTTATTTACACCTGTCGATTCGAAAATCAAGGTGCCCGGTCTTACCACAGCCACCCAATATTCAGGAGCTCCTTTTCCTTTACCCATCCTTACTTCAGCAGGCTTTTTTGTGATAGGCTTGTCAGGAAAAATTCTAATCCAAACCTGGCCTTCCCTTTTCATCGCCCTTGTTACAGCTACCCTCGCAGCTTCAAGTTGACGACTGGTGATCCAACCTGGTTCAAGCGCTTTGATACCAAAATTCCCAAAGGATAGTGTATGCCCTCTCTGGGCAATACCTTTTACTCTTCCTTTTTGTTTCTTTCTAAATTTTGTCCTTTTCGGCTGTAACATAATCTATCTCTATTTTGCCTACTTACCTTCTTTTTCTTTTTGGAACATCTCCCCTTTTGCGGCCTACATTACTCTCACCAACGATATTCGGTGATAAGTCACGCTTACCATAGACTTCTCCTTTGAAAATCCAAACCTTGATACCGATGATACCATATACTGTTTGCGCTTCTGAAATAGCATAGTCGATATCAGCTCTCAAGGTATGCAAAGGAATTCGACCTTCTTTGTATTGCTCAGTTCTTGCCATCTCAGCGCCTCCTAATCGGCCAGAGACTTTCACTTTAATTCCCTGAGCACCTACTCTCATTGCTGAAGCAATAGCCTGCTTCATAGCTCTTCTGTAGGAAATTCTGGCTTGTAATTGCTGAGCAATAGACTCACCAACTAATTTTGCATCTAGTTCAGGTCTTTTAATTTCAAAGATATTGATCTGCACATCTTTGCCTGTAATCTTCTTAAGCTCTTCCTTAATTTTATCAACTTCAGAACCACCTTTTCCGATCACTACACCTGGTCTGGCTGTATGGACTGTCAATGTGATTCTTTTTAAGGTCCTCTCGATGATTACTTTGGAAATTCCTCCTTTTGGAATCCTTGCCTGGATGTACTTTCGGATCTTTTGGTCTTCAATTAGCTTCTCGGAAAATGTATTTCCACCGAACCAATTGGATTCCCATCCTCTGATGATACCAAGTCTAAGTCCTACTGGGTTAACTTTTTGTCCCATATTATTTTTTACTGTCTTTTACTTCTTCCTGAACTTTTTCCTCTATTTGAGGTTGATTTAAACTATCAACGACAAGGGTTACGTGGTTAGATCTTTTTCTGATCCTGTGACCTCTTCCTTGCGGTGCCGGCCTTAGCCTTTTTAAGATTCTTCCACCGTCTACCTGAATGCTTTTAACATATAGATCAGCTTCTTCCAATCGAACATCTTCATTTTCCTGCTGCCAATTTGATATCGCTGATAATAATAGCTTTTCTAATCGAGCAGCTCCTTCTTTTGGTTCAAACTTTAAAATACTTAAAGCGTGATTCACTTTTTTACCTCTGACCAAGTCCGCTACTAATCTCATCTTTCGAGGGGCGGTAGGCACATTATTTAATTTGGCAACTGCTTCCATTTCTATTTTTTACCTTTATCCTTTTTAGAAATATGACCTCTAAAATTTCTTGTCGGAGCAAATTCTCCCAGCTTATGTCCAACCATATTTTCAGTCACATAAACCGGAATAAATTTGTTTCCATTATGAACCGCAAAAGTATGTCCGACAAAATCAGGTGAAATCATTGACCTTCTTGACCATGTTTTGATTACTGACTTTTTACCAGAATCGCTCATCGTTTCAACCTTTTTCTCAAGTCGAAAGTCTATGTAAGGTCCTTTTTTTAGTGATCTAGCCATTATTATTTCTTACCTATAATTAAATTATTCGAATACTTTTTAGGATGTCTGGTCTTTTTTCCTTTTGCTAAAAGCCCTTTTCTTGATCGTGGGTGACCTCCTGAAGCTCTACCTTCACCACCACCCATTGGGTGATCAACCGGGTTCATTGCAACACCTCTTGTTCTAGGTCTTTTACCTAACCACCTGTTCCTACCAGCTTTCCCATTGTTCACGTTCATGTGGTCTGCATTAGAAACCGATCCAACTGTTGCATAACATTTTCCAAGAACAAATCTCATTTCACCAGAAGGCAATTTAATAGTTGCATATTTGCCTTCCCGGGCAAGTAACTGAGCGTAGTTTCCTGCACTTCTTGCAATAGCTCCACCCTTACCAGGTTTGATCTCAATGTTGTGTACAATTGTACCCAAAGGAATTTTTGAAAGAGGAAGCGAGTTTCCGACTTCAGGGGCTATTTCATCACCAGATAGAATAACCTGTTCAACTTTTAATCCTTCTGGTGCAAGAATGTATCTTTTTTCCCCATCGGCATAAAACACCAAGGCAATTCTTGCAGATCTGTTTGGATCGTATTCTATTGATTTAACTGTTCCAGGGATATCCTTTTTATCTCTTTTGAAATCAATTACTCTCAATTTCCTTTTATGACCACCGCCAATGTACCGCATGGTCATTCTTCCCTGGTTATTTCTACCACCAGACTTTTTGTGTTTCACAACCAGAGATTTCTCCGGCTTGCTTTCTGTTACTTCGTTGAAAACAGGAGCAATCCTGTTTCTCTGTCCTGGTGTGATCGGTCTGATTTTTTTAATAGCCATTTTTATAAATTATATACCGCTATAAAAGTCTATCACTTCTCCCTCAGCCACTGAAACAATAGCTTTCTTATATTTAGGAGTTCTTCCTGAAATAATCCTTGACTTTGTGTACCTGGTCTTTTCTTTCCCAGGATGTATCATGGTATTAACCTTTTCAACAGTTACACCATACATCTTTTCTACTGCATTCTTAATCTCAACTTTGTTTGCCTTATTGTTGACAACAAAGCCATACTTTCCCTTTTCATTCAGGTCTGAGATTTTTTCAGTGATGATAGGCTTTATTAATACACTCATTTTCTTATTTAAATAAACTATCCAACTTTTCAATTGATCCTTCAAGGAAAACTACTTTATCAGAGTTTATTACCTCATAAGTATTCAATTCATTAACTACAGATACCTTTGTATTTTTTAAATTTCTGCTGGAAAGCAAAATATTCTTACTATTCTCCGGCAAAACAAACAGAGACTTTTGATCGCCAACATTCAATTTCTTTAGAATATCCAGATAAGATTTTGTCTTTGGAGCTTCAAATGAGAAATCCTCTATTACAGCAATATCTTTTGATTTAGCTTTGTATGATAAGGCGGATTTTCTAGCCAGTTGCTTTACCTTTTTGTTTAATTTGAAAGAATAGTCTCTTGGCTTCGGGCCAAAAACTCTACCTCCCCCGACGAAAACAGGAGATTTTATGCTACCAGCTCTTGCAGTACCCGTTCCCTTTTGTCTTTTTATTTTCCTGGTTGATCCAGTAATTTCAGCTCTTTCTTTAGCCTTGTGGGTTCCTTGTCTTTGTGCAGCAAGAAAACTCTTTACATCCAGATAAATAGCGTGGTCATTTGGTTCTACACCAAAAATATCTTTATTCAGTTTGACCTTTTTACCAGTGTCTTCACCCTTTATATTTAATACTGCTATATTCATTTTTCTTATTTTTCAAGAACCACATAAGAATTTTTAGCACCAGGAACAGAGCCACTAACCAGGATAAGGTTGTCTTCCGGGAATAGTTTTACAACTTTCAGGTTAATCATTTTTACTCGCGAACCACCCATTCTTCCAGCCATTTTCAAACCTTTAAAAACCCTGGATGGAAATGAACAGGCACCAATAGAACCTGGAGCTCTTTCCCTGTTATGCTGGCCGTGAGTGCTTTCACCAACTCCACCGAAATTATGTCTTTTTACAACACCTTGAAATCCTTTCCCTTTTGAGGTGCCAATTGCATCCAGAAAATCCCCTTCTTTAAAAACATCAGAAGGTTTTATTTCTAAACCCAGAGATACAGCTTCTTCAAACTCTACCCTGAAATCCCTAAACTCAACAACCTTCTTTTTAGGTGTTGTATTTGCTCTCTTAAAATGCCCAACCAAGGCTTTAGAAGTGTTTTTTAACTTCTTTTCATCAAAAGCCAATTGAACGGCATTGTAACCATCAGTTTCCTCATTTTTGACATGAGTAACCACGCAGGGACCAGCTTGGATCAAAGTGCAGGCTACACTATTTCCATTCTCATCGTATACACTGGTCATGCCGATCTTTTTTCCAATTATGCCTGACATTTTATTATTGTTTTTATTATTTATTTTTCTCTTTCCAAAAAGGACTGCAAAGGTAGTAAATTAACAGAACATACCAAATAATTTCTCACAATAAGAATTGGTAAAAAAAAGGGAACCAACATAAGTAAATGAAGGTTCCCCATTTAATGTATTTGTTAACTTAAACCTTTATTTCAACATCAACACCACTTGGCAATTCAAGCTTCATTAAAGCATCAACCGTCTTAGCGCTGTTGCTATAAATGTCAACAAGTCTTTTGTAAGTAAACAACTGAAATTGCTCCCTTGATTTTTTATTTACGTGAGGAGATCTCAATACTGTAAAAAACTCCTTTTTTGTAGGTAGAGGAATAGGTCCACTCACTACAGCGCCGGTAGATTTAACAGCTTTTACTATTTTCTCAGAAGACTTGTCTACCAAGTTGTGGTCATATGACTTAAGCTTAATTCTAATTTTTTGAGTCATTTTATCTTCTACTTAAAATTATTCACCTTTAGTTTTTGCAATCACGTCTTCTGCTAAATTTGATGGCACCGGATCATAGTGCGAAAATGTCAAAGATGCAGATGCCCGACCGGAAGATATCGTCCGCAGATCTGTCACATATCCGAATAGTTCAGACAATGGAACGTCAGCCTTAATGATCTGGGCGCCACCTTTGGTATCCATGCCTCTCATGATACCCCTTCTTTTATTCAAGTCTCCGGTTACTGGACCAGTGTATTCATCCGGGGTAACAACTTCAACTTTCATAATTGGCTCGAGCAGTACTGGCTTCGCTTTTTTAGCTGATTCTTTAAATCCAATTCTGGCCGCCAGTTCGAATGATAAAGAATCAGAGTCAACATCGTGAAATGACCCGTGATAAAGCCTTACTTTCATTGAGTCTATTGGGAAACCTGCCAAAGGACCATTTTTCATGGCTTCGTTGAATCCCTTCTGAATAGCAGGAATAAATTCTCTTGGAATGGCTCCACCAACTATTTCATTTGCAAATTCCAACCCTTCTTTATCATCTTCACGTGGTCCAATTTCAAATACTATATCTGCAAATTTACCTCGTCCACCTGTTTGTTTTTTGTAAACCTCTTTGTGGTCAACGTTTTGAGTGATGGCTTCTTTATAAGCAACCTGAGGAGCTCCCTGGTTAATTTCAACTTTGAATTCCCTCTTCAGTCTGTCTATAATAATTTCCAGATGAAGTTCTCCCATACCTTTCAAAACTGTTTGTCCAGTTTCGTGATCTGTCTCAACTCTTAGAGTCGGATCTTCTTCAACAAGCTTAGAGATTGCAACACTTAGTTTGTCAACGTCTGCCTGCTTTTTAGGCTCAATTGCATATCCGATAACCGGTTCAGGAAATGTCATTGATTCCAGAACTATCGGGTGCTTTTCATCAACAAGGGTATCACCTGTTTTAATATCTTTAAAACCAACCGCTGCGGCAATGTCTCCAGCTTCTACCGTATCAATAGGGTTCTGCTTATTGGAGTGCATCTGCATTAGCCTGGATATTCTCTCTTTTTTGTCGGTTCTCATGTTTAATACATAAGATCCCGAATTTAAAGTTCCTGAATATGATCTGAAAAAAGCCAGCCTACCTACAAATGGGTCTGTTGCAATTTTAAATGCAAGCGCAGCAAAAGGTTTTGAATTATCCGGCTCTCTTGGTTCTTCTTTCTCTGTTCTTGGATTTATACCTTTTACAGGAGGTAGATCCATCGGAGATGGAAGGTATTCGCACACACTATCCAATAGAGATTGCACTCCTTTATTTTTAAAGGCTGATCCACAAAGAACAGGTGAGAAAGACATATCGATAACAGCTTTTCTGATAGCTGCTTCCATTTCTTCCTTTGTTATCGAATCAGGATCTTCGAAGAATTTCTCTAACAAGACCTCATCGTATTCTGCAACACTTTCTACTAATTTTTGTCTCCACTCATCGACTGTATCAACAAGATCTTCTGGAATCGGTACAACTTCATATGTCATACCTTTATCCTCTTCATTCCAGATAATTGCCTTATTGGTAATAAGATCAACAACACCTTTGAAATTATCTTCAGCTCCGATCGGAACCTGTAAAGGTACCGGATTCGCCCCGAGCTTATCTTTTATTTCAGATACAACATTAAAAAAATCTGCTCCAGCACGATCCATTTTGTTCACAAAACAGATTCTAGGCACCCTGTATTTATCAGCTTGCCTCCATACAGTTTCAGATTGTGGTTCTACTCCGGAAACTGCACAGAATAGTGCTACAGCCCCATCAAGTACTCGCAAAGACCTTTCAACCTCAACCGTGAAGTCAACGTGGCCAGGAGTATCAATGATATTAATTCTGAATTCTTTAGTATCATCTGTTGCAGCACCTTGAACCGTAGGATACTTCCAGAATGTAGTTGTTGCAGCAGATGTAATGGTGATCCCTCTTTCCTGTTCCTGCTCCATCCAGTCCATAGTAGCAGCACCATCATGAACCTCACCAATCTTATGTGTTAAACCTGTGTAATACAGGATTCGCTCAGTTGTGGTTGTTTTTCCGGCATCAATGTGAGCCATGATACCAATATTTCTTAAATATTTTAAATCCTTCGCCATTATAAATTAAAACCTAAAATGTGAAAATGCCTTGTTGGCTTCAGCCATTCTATGTGTATCATCCTTCTTCTTCACTGCTGCTCCTTCACCTTTTGAAGCTGCAATAATTTCATTTGCCAATCTCTGCTCCATGGTTTTTTCACCTCTTGCTTTTGCATACCTAACCATCCATTTGATACCCAGTGATATCTTGCGATCAGGCCTAACTTCCAAAGGCACTTGAAAGGTTGCTCCTCCTACTCTTCTACTTTTTACCTCAACAACCGGCATGATGTTATTCAATGCCTTTTTCCAGGTTTCAAGACCATTTTCTCCCGTTTTATCCTCAACCTGATCAATGGCTTTATAAAAAATATTGTATGCAAGGTTTTTCTTACCCTGCAACATCAAACTATTTACAAATCTGGTTACCAAAGTATCCTGAAACTTTGGATCAGGTAAAACATATCTCTTTTTAGGTTTTGCCTTTCTCATATTCTATTATTTTTTCTTTGGCCTTTTAGCACCATATTTTGATCGACCTTGTAGCCTTCCTTCAACACCAGCGGTATCCAAAGCTCCCCGGATGATATGGTATCTTACACCTGGTAAATCTTTTACCCTTCCACCTCTGATCAGTACAATCGAGTGCTCCTGTAGATTATGTCCTTCACCCATAATATAGGCGTTGACTTCCTTTCCATTTGTTAACCTTACCCTTGCCACCTTTCTCATTGCTGAGTTTGGCTTCTTTGGTGTAGTTGTATAAACTCTTGTACAAACCCCTCTTCTCTGCGGGCACGAATCCAATGCAGGAGATTTAGATTTTCCTGTCAAATTCTTCCTTCCTTTTCTTACTAATTGTTGAATAGTAGGCATATTTATTTTCTATTATAAATAGGTCTTATTTTTGGGAATGCAAAGGTAGAGAAAACAAATCATTAAGCAAACAGTTTAGAACTAATTTGTTACAATAATTATGCTTCTCCCACCGTTCCCCCGAAGTTGATTGGAAATTTTGGAGCTTCCTCGGTCTTTTTTATGGGACCAAAGGTCTGTTCGTATTTCTCAATATTATCTTTTAATGCATTTAAAAGCCTTTTTGCGTGCTCAGGTGTGATGACAATCCTCGCCTTTACCTTTGCTTTGGGAACACCTGGCATTAATCTAATAAAGTCGATGACAAACTCACTGTTAGAGTGAGCTATCATCGCTAAATTAGAATAAATACCTTCGGCAGTTTCCTCCGAAAGTTCAATATTAATTTGATTAGGATTTTTAGGCTTTTTCTGATCTTCCATCTTAGCTTAACTCATCAATTTTCTCCTTACTGAAATCTTCCTGTGAAGTGACCAATGAATCGTATTCTTCCTGTGATGAAACAATGATGTTTTTGTAATCCCTCATTCCGGTTCCCGCAGGAATCAAATGACCAACGATTACGTTTTCTTTTAATCCTATCAATTTATCTCTCTTACCTCTGATAGAAGCTTCGCTCAGCACCTTAGTAGTTTCCTGGAAGGAAGCCGCAGAAATGAAGCTCTCCGTACCCAGTGATGCTTGCGTAATACCCTGAAGTGTTGGCCGAGAAACAGCAGGTTGTGCCTCTCTAACTTTAACTTGCTTCAGGTCTTTTCTTTTCAGAGTTGAATTCTCGTCTCTCAAACGTCGTGAGCTAATGATCTGTCCAGGCTTTAATGATTCCGATTCTCCGGCATCTTCCACCACCTTCATATCAAGAATAGCATCGTTCTCTTCCCTGAACAACCACTTGTCAACAACCTGTCCTGGCAAGAAATTGGTATCCCCCGCATCGATGATCTCAACTTTCTGCATCATCTGGCGAACGATCACCTCAATATGCTTGTCATTGATCTTCACACCTTGCAGACGATAAACTTCCTGAATTTCATTTACAAGATACTCCTGAACGGCTGTCGGACCTTTGATTGAAAGAATATCTGCCGGAGTTATTGCTCCATCAGACATTGGGAACCCAGCTTTCACATAGTCATTGTCCTGAACAAGGATGTGTTTTGACAATGGTACCATGTATCTTTTCTTGATTCCATCTTTCGATTCAATAAAGATCTCTCTGTTACCTCTTTTAATACCACCATAGGTAACAACCCCATCAATTTCACTTACTACAGCAGGATTGGATGGGTTCCTCGCTTCAAAGAGCTCCGTCACCCTTGGCAAACCACCCGTGATATCTCTTGATTTACCAATGGTTCGAGGGATCTTAGCAATAACACGACCAGCTTTTACTTCAACTCCCTCGTTTGCAGCTAAGTGAGCCCCTACAGGGATGTTATAGCTGATCTCGTCAGATTTACCTTTAATAATAATGGCCGGGTTCTTTTTCTTATCTTTTGTTTCAATAATTACCTTTTCTCTGTGACCAGTCTGCTCATCAGCGATTTCTTTGAAAGTGATGCCTTCTTCGATTGCCTCGAATTCAACTTTACCATCAATCTCCGACAAGATAACTGCATTATAAGGATCCCAGTTACAAAGCTCTGCTCCCTTTTCAACCGTATCACCTTCTTTAACTTTTAGGTAAGCTCCGTAAGGCACGTGGTTATTGATCAAAACCTTCTTGGACTTCGGATCAACGATCTTTATCTCGCCAGATCGGCCCATTACCACAGTAACTTTATCACCGTCTTCGTTTTTGGTATTAATGGTCCTCAACTCATCAAACTCGACAACACCACCAAATTTAGCCTTGATGTTTGCATCAACAGCAATGTTGGATGCCGTACCACCAACGTGGAATGTTCTAAGCGTCAACTGTGTACCCGGTTCACCAATAGATTGTGCTGCGATAACACCAACAGACTCTCCTCTTTGAACCATGTTACCAGTAGCAAGGTTTCTACCATAACATCTGCCACAAATACCTTGTTTGGTCTCGCAAGTTAATGCAGATCTAATCTCTACTTCTTCGATACTTGTTTCATCGATAATTCTTGCTACTTCTTCGGTAATTTCTGTATTCGCAGTTACAATTAATTCATCTGTGATTGGATCGAATACATCGTGAACTGTCACCCTACCCAGAATTCGTTCAGACAATGGCTCAACAATGTCCTCATTATCTTTCAGAGCAGTTACAACAATTCCTCTTAAGGTTCCACAATCTTCTTCATTGACAACCACATCTTGAGCAACGTCAACCAATCGACGAGTCAGATAACCAGCATCGGCTGTTTTAAGTGCCGTGTCAGCCAAACCTTTTCTGGCACCGTGTGTAGAAATGAAGTATTCGATTACATCCAGACCTTCTTTAAAGTTGGACAAGATCGGGTTTTCAATGATCTCACCTACAGAACCCATCAGGTTTTTCTGTGGTTTTGCCATCAATCCTCTCATTCCTCCTAGCTGCCTGATCTGCTCTCTAGAACCTCTTGCTCCGGAGTGCATCATCATATAAATCGAGTTAAACCCTTGATCATCATTTTCCAGACGCTTCATCAATGTACCTGTGATCTGAGAGTTAACCCTGGTCCAGATATCAATAACCTGGTTATACCTTTCGTTATCGGTGATCAGACCCATGTAATAGTTATTCCAAACTGTATCAACCTCTTCCTTGGCATTGACAATCAAATCGTCTTTCTCAGCAGGAACAATGATATCACCCAGTCCCATCGAGAGCCCACCTTTGTAAGCTGATTGGAATCCAAGTTCTTTGATATCATCAAGGAATGCAGCAGCTCGAGCCATTCCTGAAATTTTGAACACATCTGAAATAATGGTCTGAAGTTTTTTCTTAGTCAATAATTCATTGACATAACCAACTTCTTCCGGAATGAATTGATTAAATAATACCCTTCCGGCTACTGTTTCTATAACTTTAGATTCAAGCTCACCTTTATCATTTCTTACTTTTACCCGACATTTAATAAATGCGTGCTTAGAAATCCTATCTTCATTCAAAGCAATGATTACCTCCTGCGGAGAATAGAATGTCAATCCTTCACCTGGAACGGGATCCTTTTCAGATCCTCTTCGACCCTTGGTAACATAATACAGACCAAGTACCATATCCTGAGAAGGAACGGCAATGGGTGCTCCGTTTGCCGGGTTAAGGATATTATGAGATGATAACATCAGAAGAGACGCTTCCAAAATAGCCTCCTGTCCTAGTGGAACGTGAACAGCCATTTGATCACCGTCAAAATCCGCGTTAAAGGCAGTACACGCTAATGGGTGTAACTGAATCGCTTTACCCTCAATCAATTTTGGCTGAAATGATTGAATACCTAATCTGTGAAGAGTTGGAGCCCTGTTAAGTAATACAGGGTGGCCTTTCAGTACGTTTTCCAGAATATCCCAAACAACAGGGTCTTTCCTGTCAACAATTTTCTTAGCTGACTTAACTGTCTTGACGATTCCTCTTTCAATTAGCTTCCTGATGATGAATGGCTTATAAAGTTCTGCCGCCATGTTTTTTGGCAGACCACATTCATGCATTTTCAGTTCAGGTCCAACGACAATAACAGATCGACCAGAGTAGTCAACTCTTTTACCCAATAGGTTTTGACGGAATCGACCTTGCTTTCCTTTAAGCATATCACTTAAAGATTTCAAAGCCCTGTTTCCATCCGACCTTACAGCATTGACCTTTCTTGAATTGTCAAATAAAGAATCAACTGCTTCCTGAAGCATCCTCTTTTCGTTTCGAAGAATAACCTCAGGAGCTTTAATATCAATTAGTCTTTTTAATCTGTTATTTCGAATGATAACCCTTCTGTAAAGGTCATTCAAATCAGAAGTAGCAAATCTACCACCATCCAAAGGAACCAATGGTCTCAATTCAGGTGGAATAACCGGCACCATCCTTACTACCATCCATTCCGGTCTGTTTTCTATCCTGGTTCTGGCATCTCTGAATGCTTCCACAACCTTCAACCTTTTCAAGGCTTCTGCTTTTCTTTGTTGTGAAGTATCAGTTGCTGCCTGGTGCCTTAAGCTATATGAAAGATCATCCAGATCAATTCTGGATAGAAGCATTTCAAGCGCTTCTGCACCCATCTTAGCGATAAACTTGTCAGGATTGTCATCATCCAACTGCTGATTCTCCCTTGGTAGTTTATCAAGAATATCCAGGTATTCATCCTCCGTAAGGAAATCCATTTGGTTAATCCCATCCTCTTCTTTCAATCCAGCCTGGATAACTACATATCGCTCGTAGTAGATAATCTGATCAAGTTTTTTAGTTGGTAAACCAAGCAAGTAACCAATCTTATTTGGCAATGAACGGAAATACCAGATATGAGCTACCGGTACTACCAGCTCGATATGCCCCATCCTTTCCCTTCTTACCTTTTTCTCAGTGACTTCCACACCACAACGGTCACAAATAATTCCCTTATATCGGATCCTTTTGTATTTCCCGCAATGACATTCCCAGTCCTTTACCGGACCAAAAATCCTTTCACAAAACAATCCACCCATTTCAGGCTTGTAGGTTCTGTAATTGATGGTCTCAGGTTGAGTAACTTCACCATGAGAGCTTTCCAGGATTGATTCCGGTGAAGCAAGGCTAATGGTGATGTTATTGAAGTCGCTTTTTATTTTTTTATTTTTTCTAAATGCCATAATATTTTTATTTATCTAGGCCGTAAAGGCATTTATTATTTTAATCCAAAGTAATTTCTAGTGCTAACCCTCTCAGTTCGTGAACAAGAACATTGAATGATTCTGGAATATTAGGCTTAATCATGTTATCACCTTTAACAATAGCTTCGTATGCCTTTGCCCTTCCGATAACATCATCCGATTTTACAGTTAACATTTCCTGTAATACATTGGCTGCGCCAAAAGCTTCCAGTGCCCAAACTTCCATTTCTCCAAATCTCTGCCCGCCAAATTGTGCTTTACCACCAAGAGGTTGCTGTGTAATCAGTGAGTATGGTCCGATTGACCTTGCGTGCATCTTGTCATCCACCAGGTGACCAAGCTTAAGCATGTAAATCACACCAACGGTTACCGGTTGATCAAACCGAACGCCTGAAAGACCATCGTACAAGAATGTTCTTCCTAGTTTAGGTAGTTTTGCTTCTTTCAATTCTTTCTCAACCTCTTCCAGAGAAGCTCCATCAAAAATCGGAGTCGCATATTTTCTACCTAATTTCTCTCCGGCCCAACCTAGTACGGTCTCATAAATCTGTCCAATGTTCATCCTCGAAGGTACACCAAGTGGGTTTAGAACAATATCAACAGGAGTTCCGTCTTCCATAAACGGCATATCCTCCTCGCGGACAATCTTGGCGACAACACCTTTGTTACCGTGTCGCCCTGCCATTTTATCCCCTACTTTTAGTTTTCTCTTCTTCGCTACATAAACTTTGGCTAATTGAACGATACCTGCAGGCAATTCATCGCCAACTTCCAATGTGAATCTCTCTCTCTTGAACTTACCCGCAACCTCATTTCTCCTATTATTGTAGGATTTAACCAATGTGACCAATAAGTCATTTAGTTTCTCATCATCCGTCCAATTGTCAAGAATTACATCACCGATAAGGTTAACTTCTTCAGGAACATTGTAATTGCTTTCATCGCGGTAAACATTTTTTTCAGGGAATAAGTTTTCTTCGATAACTTTCGCATTGATTTTTACTCCCTTGCTAACTAGTTCATCACCGAATTTATGCTTAATCCCATTGCTTACTTTTCCATCAAATAAAGTCGCTAGTTTTTCGACCATCTGCGACCTGATTTTCAGCAAGTCATTAGAATATTTATTTTTAAGAGCTTCCACCTGCTTTTTAGCTTGCGCCCTTAGTTCCTTATCTTTTTTAGGTCTTGAGAAAAGTTTTGTATCGATGACAACTCCATCTAATGAAGGGGGCGCTTTAAGAGAAGCATCTTTTACGTCACCAGCCTTGTCTCCGAATATAGCCCGAAGTAACTTTTCTTCAGGAGTCGGGTCAGTTTCACCTTTTGGAGTGATCTTACCAATTAAAATATCTCCTTCTTTAATTTCTGCACCAACTCTGATGATACCATTTTCATCGAGATTTTTAACCGCTTCCTCAGAAACGTTAGGGATTTCAGAAGTCAATTCTTCTTCACCTCTTTTCGTATCCCTTACTTCTAACTCAAATTCTTCGATATGTAAAGAAGTAAAGATATCATCTCTGACGACCTTTTCTGAAATTACTATAGCATCCTCAAAGTTATAACCTTGCCACGGCATAAAGGCCACTTTCAGGTTTCTTCCCAAAGCCAATTCGCCGCCTTCTGTAGCATAGCCTTCACACAAAACCTGGCCTTTAGCAACTTTATCACCTTTCTTAACGATCGGATTGATATTGATACAAGTATCCTGGTTGGTTCTTCTGAATTTGATTAAATCATATGTTTTTATCTCTGCATTAAAGCTTGTCAAAGCCTGATCATCAGATAAATCATATTTTACTACAATTTTGGTTGCATCAACGAAATCTATCACTCCATCATTCTCCGCAAGGATGAGAGCCCGGCTATCCATCGCTACTCTTTTTTCCAAACCGGTACCAACGATAGGTGACTGTGGTTTCAATAACGGTACAGCCTGCCGCTGCATGTTTGATCCCATCAATGCACGGTTTGCATCATCGTGCTCCAGGAATGGAATCAGTGAAGCAGCAACCGATACAATTTGGTTTGGTGCGATATCCATGTAGGTAATATTCTCCTTGTCCATTACAGGGAAATCACCTTCATATCTAGCCTTAACTTTTTCATTAACAAAATTTCCACCATCACTAAGAGGGGCATTTGCCTGGGCGATATAGTGAGTATCTTCTTCCTCAGCGGTCAGATAAATCACATTACCTGACATATCTACTTTACCTTCTTTCGCATTTCGATAAGGTGTTTCAATGAATCCCATATCATTCACTTTTGCGTGAACACAAAGTGATGAGATCAGACCAATGTTTGGACCTTCAGGTGTCTCAATGGTACACAGTCTACCGTAGTGAGTGTAGTGAACGTCCCTTACTTCAAAACCTGCTCTTTCTCTGGAAAGACCCCCTGGTCCTAAAGCTGACATTCTTCTCTTATGTGTGATTTCAGCTAAAGGATTAGTTTGATCCATGAACTGAGAAAGCTGGTTGGTTCCAAAGAATGAGTTGATTACAGATGAAAGAGTTCTCGCATTGATCAGGTCAACAGGCTTGAAATCTTCATTGTCCCTAACGTTCATTCTTTCTTTAATGGTTCTTGCCATCCTTGCTAAACCAACACCGAATTGGCTGTAAAGTTGTTCGCCAACCGTTCTTACCCTTCTATTACTAAGGTGATCGATATCATCCACAACAGCTTTTGAATTGATCAGACCTATCAGGTATTTTACAATCTCTAAAATATCCGGCTTGGTAAGAACCTTAACATCTGATTCTATTTCCAGGCCAAGTTTTTTGTTGATGCGATATCTTCCTACTTCTCCAAGATCGTATCGCTTATCACTGAAAAACAGGTTTTGAATGATTTCCCTGGCAGTTGCTTCATCAGGAGCCTCAGTATTTCTCAACTGTCGGTAGATTTGCTCAACCGCTTCTTTTTCGGAGTTTGAATTATCTTTTTGAAGGGTATTATAGATAATTTGATAATCAGCAATGTTGATATCCTCTCTATGGACGATAATTGATTTTGAACCAGAGTCCAATATTGTCTCAACATCATCTTCTGTTACGACAGAATCTCTTTCCAGAAGTACTTCGTTTCTGTCGATCGAAACAACCTCTCCTGTATCCTCATCCACAAAGTCTTCCGTCCAGGTCTTAAGAACCCTTGCAGCTAATTTTCTACCGATAACCTTTTTCAGGTTCTTTTCCGTTGCTTCAATTTCCTCTGACAAACCAAAAAGATCCAGAATTTCTTTATCGGATCCATAGCCGATAGATCGCAGAAGGGTAGTTACAGGAAATTTCTTCTTACGGTCGATGTACGCATACATGACGTTGTTTACATCGGTCGCAAATTCTATCCAGGAACCTTTGAAAGGAATAATTCTGGCAGAATATAAAATGGTACCGTTGGTATGTTTACTTTGAGCAAAGAAAACACCTGGCGATCTGTGAAGTTGTGAAACGATTACTCTTTCAGCTCCATTGATGACAAATGAACCCTTTTCTGTCATATAAGGAATATTCCCAAGAAATACCTCTTGCTCAATTGTCTCAAAATCTTCATTGTCTTCGTCGTTGCAAGACAATCGCAATTTTGCTTTTAATGGAACAGAATAGGTCAACCCTCTGTCAACACATTCACCTACATCATATTTTGGTGGGTCTACCGTATAATCGATAAATTCCAAAACAAAATTTTCCCGACTATCCGATATCGGAAAGTTTTCACAAAATACTTTGTAAAGACCTTCATTTGTTCTTTTCTCAGCTGGCGTGTCCAGTTGAAAAAAGTCTTTAAAAGACTTTAATTGAACATCCAAAAAATCAGGATAGTCCCTGATCGTTTTGATACTGGCGAAATTCTTTCTTTCTGTCGTTTTCAATGTAGCCAAGTTTTTAGCTTTTTAAAGTGATAATTTATTGATTAGAGACTAATCAATGGAATGAGTATAAACAGGAAAAGACCTGACGCCAAATTGGTTTGGGGCCAGGCCAAATATCTTGCAAATTTTAATATTTGCTGTCAAATTTATTTAAGTTCTACTTCAGCTCCTGCTTCTTCAAGATCTTTCTTAAGACCTTCTGCTTCATCTTTTGCGATTCCTTCTTTAACTGGTTTTGGAGCAGTGTCAACTAGTTCTTTTGCTTCTTTCAAGCCTAATCCAGTCAATTCCTTCACTGCTTTTACAACTTTCAGTTTGTTAGGACCTGCTGCTTTTAGGATTACATCAAAGCTAGATTTTTCTTCTGCTGCACCATCATCTCCACCGGCTGCGCCACCTGCTACTGCTACCGGAGCGGCTGCTGCAGCTGGTTCAATTCCATATTCAGTTTTAAGAATCTCAGCTAGTTCGTTTACTTCCTTAACAGATAGATTAACCAGCTGTTCTGCGAATTCTTTTAAGTCTGCCATTTTTTAAATTTAATTAATTTCTAGTTAAAATATTACTCTCTTTCAGAAAGCGTCTTTACTATTCCTGCCAGCAGATGTTGTCCACTTTGTAACGAAGAAACAACATTTTTGGCTGGAGATTGAAGTAAAGCAATAACATCCGCGATAAGCTCTGTCTTAGATTTAAGACTGCTTAATGCATCTAGCTGATTCTCGCCAATAAAGAGATCGGTATCGATGGAAGCACCCTTCAATAACGGCTTTTCAATTCCAGCTTGCTTTCTGTATTCTTTTATGATTTTCGCAGGAATATTGCTGCTTTCAGGAGAAAACAAGATTCCTGTGAATCCTTTTAATACTGCTTCATTAAATGGTGAATAGTCTGTTTCCAATTGCTCCAGGGCTTTTTTCACCAAAGAGTTTTTTACAACGGAGTACTTAACACCTCTTTTATAACATAATCGTCGAAAATCATTGATCTGAGCAACTGACATTCCAGAAGCATCAGTTACGTAGAAATAACTATTGTTGTTAAAGTTTTCTAATAATTCTTCGATTACCTGAGTTTTTTCTTGCTTCGTCATTGTCTTAATTATATACTCGAAATGCTACTCTTGTCAATTGCTACGCCTGGGCTCATGGTACTGGATAGATAAATGCTTTTGAAATAAGTCCCCTTTGAGGAAGCAGGCTTCAATTTTGAAATCGTCTTGATTACTTCGTTTGCATTCTCAGCTATCTTTTCAGGAGTGAAAGAAGCTTTTCCAATGCTGGCATGAATGATTCCGAATTTATCTACTTTGAAATCTATTTTACCGGATTTAACCTCACCAACTGCTTTTCCAACTTCCAATGTAACCGTACCTGCTTTTGGGTTAGGCATCAAACCTCTTGGACCTAAAAATCTTCCCAGCTTCCCAACTTTAGCCATAACGGTTGGCATGGTAATGATTACATCAAAATCTAACCAACCACCTTCGATCTTCTGGATCATATCATCCAGACCTACATAGTCCGCTCCGGCATCCTTAGCCTCTTGCTCTTTGTCAGGAGTGCAAAGTACCAAAACACGAACTTCTTTACCGGTTCCATGTGGTAGTGCCACGACTCCTCTTACCATTTGATCTGATTTTCTCGGATCAACACCCAAACGAATGTCAATATCAACAGATGCATCAAATTTTGTAAAAGTGATATCCTTTAACATTTTTGAAGCATCTTGAAGAGAATATTCTTTATCAAGATCAAATTTCTCTGCTATTTCTTTTTGTCTTTTTGTGAGCTTAGCCATTTTTCAAAATCTTAATTGTTCCAGGGAGCTGAACCTTTTACCCGAAGTCCCATACTTCTTGCCGTACCGGCTACCATTCTCATAGCTGATTCAACCGTAAAGGCATTTAAATCCTGCATTTTTGTCTCTGCTATTGTCTTAACCTGATCCCAGGTCACCGATCCAACTTTACTTCTGTTGGGCTCTGAAGATCCTTTTTTAATCTTTGCTGCTTCAGTTAGCAATACCGCCGCAGGAGGAGTCTTAATGACAAAGTCAAATGATTTATCTTTATAAATTGTTACTAAAACCGGCAACAATTGACCTGGCTTGTCCTGTGATCTGGCATTAAACTGCTTGCAAAACTCCATAATATTCAGACCTTTACTACCAAGAGCCGGTCCAACAGGAGGAGACGGATTCGCTGAACCTCCTCTTACCTGAAGCTTTAAGTAACCTTCTATTTCCTTTGCCATTTTATTCTCTAATTACTCAATCTTGTTTTTCTACTTGCATATAATTCAATTCGACCGGTGTATTCCGACCGAATATTTTTACCATGACATTCAGTTTCTTTTTCTCATCAAAAACCTCTTCCACTGTTCCGGTAAATCCGCTGAACGGACCATCCATTACTTTCACGCTCTCACCAACAATGTAGCTGGTATCCATGCTTTCATTTAGTTCCTCTGCTTCGTCAACTTTACCCAATATTCTGTTGATTTCAGTCTGGCGAAGGGGAACAGGTGTTTTTGATGTTCCGGCGCTGTTGTTTCCTAAAAATCCAATCACTCCCGGAATACTATTGACAACGTGAGTAGCTTCACCGTGGGACAAATCAGCAGAGATCAGAACATAACCCGGAAAAAAGTTTCTCTCTCTGATCCTCTTTTTTCCGTTCCTCATCTCATATACCTTTTCAGAAGGTATCAGGATCTGAGGAATCCAGTTCTCCAGTTTCTGCCTGGCAACTTCGTTTTCAAGATAGGTTTTCACCTTTTTTTCCTGACCACTAATTACCCTGATTACGTACCACTTTAAATCACTCATAGTTTGTATTTAGGTTTAGAAATTATTGTAAAACCAAGTAAACCCAAATTCTAATGTTTTGTCAATTCCGAATATGACCATAGCGAAGATTAAAGAAGCAACAAGTACCAAAATGGTGCTGTTTTGCAATTCTGAAAACTTTGGCCATGTTACTTTCGTTGATAATTCCACGAAAGCTTCTCGTATATAGCTAACTATCTTATTCATATTATCTCCTTAGCACGGGTGGAAGGACTCGAACCCTCAGCCAACGGTTTTGGAGACCGCTACTCTACCAATTGAGCTACACCCGTATCAAAATGGCCTGCAAAGTTACGAAATAAAATTATAGAAACAAAAGCGCTCCTGACTAAAAAATCAAGAGCGCGTTATATGATAAATTTTATTCTAATCCAGAATTTCAGTAACCTGACCAGCACCTACGGTTCTACCACCTTCTCTGATTGCAAATCGCAATCCTTTTTCCATTGCAACTTTGTTGATTAGTTGAACTTCGATGGTAACATTATCACCTGGCATCACCATCTCTACACCAGAAGGTAGAGTGATCTCGCCTGTAACGTCTGTTGTTCTCAAATAGAATTGTGGTCTGTATTTATTGAAAAATGGAGTGTGTCTTCCACCTTCTTCTTTTGAAAGCACGTAAACCTCTGCCTTAAAGTGTTGGTGAGGAGTAACGCTTCCTGGTTTACAGATAACCATACCCCTTCTGATATCGGTTTTTTCAATACCTCTAAGAAGTAATCCAACGTTATCACCAGCTTCACCTCTGTCAAGGATCTTTCTGAACATCTCAACACCAGTAACAGTTGATTTAAGGTTTTCAGCTCCCATACCAAGGATGTCAACTGAATCACCAGAGTTGATTACACCTCTTTCGATTCTACCGGTAGCAACTGTACCACGACCTGTGATTGAGAAAACGTCTTCAATTGGCATCAAGAAATCTTTGTCAATCAAACGCTCAGGAAGAGGAATGTATTCATCTACAGCGTTCATCAACTCCATGATCTTCTCAACCCATTTTTCTTCACCGTTCAATCCACCTAGTGCAGATCCCTGGATAACAGGAATGTCGTCTCCAGGAAACTCATAGAAGCTAAGCAATTCTCTTACTTCCATTTCCACAAGTTCCAAAAGCTCCTCATCATCAACAAGGTCAACTTTGTTCATGAAGACAACAATTGCAGGCACACCAACCTGACGAGCAAGAAGGATGTGTTCCCTGGTTTGAGGCATAGGACCGTCAGTCGCAGCAACAACTAAGATTGCACCGTCCATCTGAGCAGCTCCCGTAACCATGTTCTTCACATAGTCAGCGTGACCCGGACAGTCAACGTGCGCGTAGTGTCTGTTTTCAGTTGCATATTCAACGTGAGCAGTATTAATAGTAATACCTCTTTCTTTTTCTTCAGGAGCATTGTCAATACTGTCAAATGCTCTTGCCTGTGATAAGCCTTTTTCTGCTAGTACTTTGGTGATAGCAGCAGTCAATGTAGTCTTACCATGGTCAACGTGACCGATAGTTCCTATATTAACGTGTGGTTTCGAACGATCAAAAGTTTCTTTAGCCATGTCTTAAAACTCTTAAAATTTAATACTAAGTTTTTATTTCTATTTAATTTGAGCCAATGATGGGATTTGAACCCATGACCTCTTCCTTACCAAGGAAGCACTCTACCCCTGAGCTACATCGGCAAACCAGTTTCTGATTTGCTGATTATTTTATTTTGTGATATGATCCGATAGTCATCGGATTTGCAATTTAGAAATCACAAAATTAAACAACCACCAAATCACAAAAAAAGAGCGGGCGACGAGGCTCGAACCCGCGACCTACAGCTTGGAAGGCTGTCGCTCTACCAACTGAGCTACGCCCGCTTGTATTTAGTGAATTATTGATTTGTATATTTTTCGATTTGACTCTACTACAGTTACGGTAATAAACAAGTCAATCACCAAATCACTAAATCACCAAATTCAATAGCACACTTTCGCTGAAGCTTCAGTGTGCGCAGTGGGGAGAGCAGGATTCGAACCTACGAAGGCTGAGCCAACAGATTTACAGTCTGCCCCGTTTGACCGCTTCGGTATCTCCCCTTACTTCTATAAAACAAAGACCATTTTTTATGCATTTTACCCACGCCTTGGGAAAATGGATTGCAAAATTATACGCTTTTGCTATTTATTCAAATATTTAAATGAAAATGTTATTAAAATTTTTCAGAGGGAATTTGATCAATTTAAAAACCTCAGCACGCGCTCATCTTTTTCACTTGATTTTATCTCCGCAAGCTTCTCCTTTGCATTCATATTTTCTTCAAATAATTGCAGGCTTTGAAGAGCCGCAATTCTTATATAATAGCGCGAATCATCACTTGCATATTTAAACAGCAGGTCGATCCCGTCATCAACCTTTTCTTTCTCAAGCCCCATCATGTATTGTCCTACCATCCTTAATAAATAATATTGTGTCTCTGTTTCACCACTTTTAATTTGATGTTTGTACCAGTCGTATTTTGTGGTGTCACTAGACATTAAAAAATAATTTGCGAGAGGCAAGACAATATTGACATTTTCTTCATTAATAAACTTCTCAATCAAAGGCTCTGCTTCTGTTTCAGAAGATTGCAGAAGAGCGTAGAGAGCCGTTCCGGAAACCAGGTAAGAGGAGTCATTTAATGATTCCTCATAAATGTCGGTTAAACTCTCACCATAAACCTCAAATAAGGTATAAAGTGCATCAGACCGAACTTCAGTTCTTTCAGCGTTTTGTGCCAGGTCCATCAATTCATCTTTCCATGCATGAACTAACGTATCTGCATTTTCACTCGCGTAAGAAATGGACATTCGCTGGATCTCACTAAACGGATCATTCAGCCCTTCATAGAATACATTCTGAACCTGGGCCGTTGAATCTGATAATATATGCTCATAAGCTTTCAGTCTTGCTACCACATTGCCCGCCTTAGAGGCCTGGACAATCCATTCTGATTTTGACAAAGAATGACTTACTTCGGCGACAATATCCTGGTCGCTGTTAACAAGAACTAAGTCCGGTTTTTCCTCCAATTCGTAGACAAACTGGTTATGATATGAATCAATTAAGACAAGTTCCTTCAAAACCTTTCCGTTATTATGGATTTCAACATCTACTGGCAACCGGTAAATCGGAAATTCCATTGAGTCCTGCTTTTGCCAGACATCTATGGTTAATAAATTTGTACTATCTATATAGGTATGACTAACCTCCAATTGTGGATGTCCCTTTGCTAAAAACCATTGGTTAAAAAACCAGTTCATGTCTTCACCAGATACTTCTTCAAATGCCAGCCGAAGGTCATTAACTTCCACATCTTTATATTCATGCTTTTTTAAATAAACATTAAGCGATTTGAAAAATGCTTCATCACCCAGATAATCGCGCAACATATGAAGGATCAATCCCCCTTTTGCATAAGAGTGGTTATCAAACATGTCTTCTCTATCATCATAATAAAACCGTACAAGGTCGACCTTCTTTTCCTCTGCCTCACTCAGGTAGGCATCTAATTCTTCGTATAGTTTATATTCAGCATCCGCTTTTTCTTCGTTGTGCTCTATCCATAAATATTCTCCGTAGGATGCAAAACCTTCGTTGAGAGTCAGATTTGACCAGGATTCACAGGTTACAAGATCTCCAAACCATTGATGCATGAGTTCATGTGCTATGATATCCTCATAATCCCCATCCAGCATTTCTCTCTTTGTCATTTGAAGTTCGTCCATGTAAAGAGAGGCTGTAGTATTTTCCATTGCGCCGCTCACATAATCTCTTACAACAACCTGAGAGTATTTGTTCCACGGAAAAGGATAGTCTAGCAATTCACTGAAGAAAGTCATCATCTCTGGTGTGCTACCAAATATATCCTTTGCATAAGGACCATACTCAGGCTCAACGTAGTAGCTGACCAACTTTTCGTTCCACTCATCTTCTACTATCGCAAACTCCCCGATTGCCATCATAAATAAATATGGAGCATGTGGTTTATCCATTTTCCAGTAGTCAGTTCGTGAGCCATCTTCATTCAGTTGCGAATAAATCAATTCACCATTGGAAAGGGTTTTAAATCTATCTTCTACAGTTATATAAATTTCCTGTGTTGTCTTTTGATTAGGGGCATCTATGGTTGGAAACCAACAGGAATTAGCTTCTGTTTCACCCTGTGTCCAGATTTGTTGTGGCTTGCCTTCCTCTTTTCCATCGTGATTGATAAAATACAAACCGCGGTCTTCTGTGATGGCTTCACTACCTCCTACCTGCAACTCGTAAGTCTTTGCGGTGTAATCAATGAAAATTGTAACAATATCATTTCTGCTGTATTCGCGATCCAGCTCAATATCGATTATATTTCCATCATATTTATAGGACAAGTCGCTTATTGAATCTCCATTGACAAGCTGAACTTTGTGCAGATCAAAACCCTTGGCATCGAGTGTCAGTTTACCTCGAGAGTAAAAATGCGGCTTTAATTGAACAGTAGCTTTACCAAATAAATACCTGTTCTCCCAGTCGAAAGAAACTTCGAGTTTTGTATGAACAAGGTCAAAATATTTAGTTTTTTCGGCACGATAAATTCTGGGCTCCTGCTTGACCAATATTTGTTCTACTGTTGGTTCAACAGGTTGTTCAATCTCTATCGTTTCAATGGTTGTTTGGTCAGGAATGGTTTTGGTTGATGTGCAGGATGAAAATAAATAAATGCCGATCCCCACGCATAATACTCTGTTCAATATTTTCATAATAAATCGATGATATTCTAAGTTGCGCAAAATAACTTATATTTAATTACTTAATAAAACATTTATGAGAAAGGTTGAAATCGATGGTTCGGAGTACAATGTGTCAGTAAAAGACAATCAATTTTATCTGAATGATCAACGAATTGATATAGACATCAAAGATATTAACCAAAATGAATATCATATTATTGTAGAGGATCAATCCATCTCAGCTAAAATCTTAGACCTGGATCAGAAAAATAACCTCCTTAAACTAAAAATTGGAGATCATACGTTTGAATGCTCGGTAAAAGATGTCCGGGATCAGTTCAGACATTTTATACAAATGGCCAATCCCTCTGAGGCTCAAACCAAAGCTGTCATCTCGCCCATGCCCGGGTTAATTCAAAAAATATTAGTCAAAGAAGGAGATGAAATTAAAAAGAATACTCCCCTGATCATCCTGAATGCCATGAAAATGGAAAATGTCATCAAAGCATCTGAGGACGGAAAAATCGAAAGAATTGATGTGAAAGAAGAGCAACAGGTCGAAAAGGGAAAAGTTTTGATTCAATTTTAATAATTTTTTATGTAAAACACTCGACAGTATTATATTTGCCTAATCAATAGCAGCGATATGAAATACAAGAGGATTTTACTCAAACTCAGTGGTGAAGCTTTAATGGGATCCAAACAATATGGCATCGATTCACTAAGATTAGAGCAGTACACAAATGAGATAAAAAAGGTAAAAGAGAAAGATACTGAAATTGCTATTGTCATTGGTGGAGGAAACATCTTCAGAGGAGTGCAATCAGAAAATGTTGGCATTGACAGGGTGCAGGGTGATTACATGGGAATGCTTGCCACGGTGATCAATGCCATGGCGCTTCAAAGTGCCCTGGAACAAGACGGTCTCTATACCCGGTTGATGAGTGGAATTAAAATCGACCAGGTGTGCGAACAATTCATCAGAAGAAGAGCCATTCGCCACCTTGAAAAAGGCAGAATCGTTATTTTCGGCGCCGGAACCGGCAACCCTTATTTTACAACAGACTCTGCGGCATCATTGAGGGCAATCGAGATCGAAGCGGATGTAGTGTTAAAAGGTACAAGGGTTGATGGAGTATACACAGCAGATCCGGAAAAGGACCCGAACGCTACCAAATATTCCAACATCACTTTTCAGGATGTGTATAAAAAAGGGCTAAATGTGATGGACATGACGGCGTTTACACTTTGCCAGGAAAACAATCTGCCAATCATTGTTTTTGATATGAACAAACCAGGAAATCTACTCAAGATTATAGAAGGGGAGGAAGTAGGGACACTTGTACATTAAGAAAATACCAACTAATTATGGAAGAAATAGAACTATATATCGAAGAAGCCAAGGAACACATGGATAAATCTGTTAAACATGTGTCACATGAACTGGCTAAAATCAGAGCCGGACGCGCCATGCCAAGTATGTTGGATGGCCTGAGTATTGAGTATTATGGAAATCCTACACCTTTAAACCAGGTTGCCAGTGTAAACTCCCCTGATGCAAGGACTTTGGTTATCAAACCCTGGGAGAAATCACTGGTTGGAGAAATAGAAAAGGCGATCATCAACAGCGATCTTGGATTGAATCCTCAAAATGACGGTGAACTGGTAAGGCTCAACATACCGCCATTGACAGAAGAAAGAAGGACCAATCTTGTAAAGCAGGTAAAGCATGAAGGAGAAAATGGAAAGATCAGCGTCAGGAATGTGCGAAAGGATGCTAATGACCATTTAAAAAAATTATTGAAAGAGCATGTGTCAGAGGATGAAGTTAAAAAAGCGGAACAACGGATCCAGGAGCTTACTGATAGCTATGTTCAAAAAATAGATGAATTAGTTGAGAAAAAAGAAGGTGAAATTATGCATGTCTAAATGTATAATTTTCTTTCATTGATAAATTGCTCTACTTTTTCCGGCACAAGATATTTGATTGATTTTTGTTGTCGGATTTTTTTTCGGATATAGGTAGCAGATATATTCACTAAAGGGGCATCAATATATTCCACACCCGGATGTTCTTTGTATTTATTTCCATCTGAATTGATCCTTGAATAAACCAGTAGCCCGTAGTTTTTAAGGATAACCTCATGGTTTTTCCACTTGTGAAAAGATTCCAGATTATCTTCCCCAATGATCAATTTATATTCATTATTCGAATGCTTTTCGGAAATGTAGGTCAAGGTATCGACTGTATAGCTGGGCAGAGGCAAATTGAATTCGATATCACTGGCTTTGAACCGGTCATTGCCCTCAATTGCTAACTCCACCATATCTATCCTGTCAAAATGATGAATGAGTGTGTTACTATCTTTTAGAGGATTTTTGGGAGAAACGATGAACCAGACTTCATCGATCTTTGCGTCATCCAATACGGTCTGGGCAATAATCAAATGACCGATATGGATGGGATTAAAAGAACCGAAGAACAAACCAATTGTCATGTATTACTTATTTATGAAGTTAAGAACCATTGACTCAGCCTCTTTCACGGTCTCACCCAGCTTATCATTAATAAGGGTTACGTCAAATTGATCCTCAAAGCCTAATTCATATTCAAACCTTTCAAGGCGCTTTTTAATGTTTTCCTCGCTTTCCGTTTTCCTTTCGCGCAGTCTTTTTTCCAATTCAGTAGTATCCGGCACTTTTACAAATACGGCTAATCCTCTATCGCCAAAATACTTTTTCAAATTTAACCCACCAACAACATCTACGTCAAATAACACATGCTTTCCTTCTGACCAGAGCTTTTCAACCTCGGAGATCAGCGTTCCGTAATAAAGCCCTTCGTAAACCTGCTCCCATTCTATAAATGCTTTCGCTTCGATTTTTTGCGTAAAGTCATCCACACTCAAAAAGTGATAATGTTCTCCATCCTTCTCTCCTGTTCTTGGGGATCTGGTAGTAGCTGAAATGGAAAATCCTAAGTAAGAAAAATTGTCCAACAGGTGCCGGACAATCGTAGTTTTTCCTGAACCCGAAGGAGCCGAAAAAATAAATGCTTTGCCTTTATTCATTTAATTAGATTGATCCGCTGATTCTTTCTTTTATCTCCTCAATTAAACCATTTGGAATGGGTTTGTAAAATAATTTAGCTTTAAGAATGGATTTTATTTCCAGATGCTGGCTACAGAGATCTTTGCAAACACACAGGCTACAATTATCCAGGGTCTCATAAAAATAGGTTTCTTCAGAATTACTTGCCTGGCCGTCGACAATTTTTTGCAGCAGCTCTTTTCTTTCTGTCTTGTCAAACCCGGAAGGGCATTCAAAAAATTTATCTTTGCAATGGCCTGGTATATCTTGTTTCATTTAAGTTCACGTTTAAATCCTTTTGATTTGGCATATTGCAGCAATTTATTTCTCAATATGTTTCTCGCTCTGTGAAGTCTCGACCGGACCGTTCCAATTGGAATATCAAGAATTTTAGACATTTCTTCATAGGTAAACTCTTCCAGATCGCATAAAATAATAACAATTTTAAAGTCTATTGGAAGCGAATTCAATGCCTTTGAAACCTCATCGCCAATAGCCTCCTTAAATGGATAAACAGCAATACTGCCTGTAAAAGTTTCCTGAGGTTCATCAGAATTATATACACTTTCCACATCCTGGTAATCAATTTTGGTAGGCTCTTTAATCTTCTTCCTGTACTCATTAATAAAGTTGTTTTTCAGGATCCTGTAAAGCCATGCCTTCGCATTTGTACCTTTGTGGAAAGAGTCAATAAATTTATAAGCTTTAAAGTAGGTTTCCTGAACAAGATCTTTGGCTTCATCCTCATCAAGGGAAAGTCGTAAGGCAAAGTTATAAATGGCAGCAGCGTGTGGAAGAAGCTCTTCTTGAAACAAATGGTCACGCTGAAGTTGATGGCCAATATGTTGTTCATTTCCGAATGACATGGGCATTAGGTGCAAAAGCTATGATAATCAATGTAACGCTTTTTGTTCCAATTCGGCGTGAATTTGCAACACTTGTGATAGTATAGGATGACTTTCGTCATTATTTATGATAAAATCTGCACATTTTTCCTTTTCCTCATCTTTCATTTGCCGCTCCATGATTGACTTTACCTGGTCTTCATTTCGATGGTCATCTCGTCGTAATATCCTTTCAAGTTTGATGGAATAGGGGGCCTTCACCAGAATTAATTTATCCAGCTCTTTATAAGAACCTGTCTCAATCAACAGCGCTGCCTCTTTGACTACATATTTACTTGCCTGAAGCTTACTCCAGGCATGAAAATCTTCGCGAACGGCAGGATGGACAAATGAGTTAAGTTTTTCCAGCTTTTCGGGGTTATCAAAGACTTTGCCTGCAAGGACCGTACGATTGAGCTCTCCATTTGATAAATATGCTTCTTCTCCGAATTCTGTCTTCACCTGGGTAATCAGATGCTGATTACTATTCATGAGGATTTTAGCACGATTATCTGCATCATAGACGGGGACATTGAGAATACTCAAAATCCGGCAAACAACGGATTTGCCAGATCCAATACCTCCCGTAATACCTACTTTCAGCATAATCTTATTGATAAATAATTTTTACAACCCGATCGGGTATGTCTATCTTTTTGATAAAACCGGGCTTTTTCACAAGCTGGATCTCAATAGTTGAATCATTGGCATTTAACTTATTGTAGTCAGCTATGACAGATATTTTAGCTGTATCCAGATTTTCGACCCGTGAAGCTGGCAGGTAAACAGTGGCGTCAGTCAGCCCTTTTGACATAAGAAAAACGGAATTGCCAGGGAAATTTTTTCTTTCTATTCTCAACCTGGTTTCCACAGTTTCAAACTCCTCGACCTGAAAAGAAACAGTAACTTCATCCGGGCTGCTGCTAATGGGCCCTTCCAGCTGATTGGTTACTGAAATCTGTTCAGAAATATTATCATCAATCTCTGTTTCCAAAAGGTTGAGGGTAACTACACCATTTAAATTGTTAACGATGGATTCCGGGCCGGTAATTTCCACACTATCCGGCTGGACGGAAATTTCCGAAATCATTTCATAATTATCAGCCAGCTGAATGGTGGTAGTATCTATCCTGACTTTTAATTTTGACGAAATTTTTGGCTCAATATCAAAATAAATGGTATCGTTAATGACAAAATTCACCTCAATATCTTCAAGCTGATCGGTAGCTATGTTGAGTAAATTGTATTGTGTGAGGAATTTCTGGGCAATGGGGTTTTCAAGATCAATTTGAATTGGGCTTCCTGAAAAACCCAAAGACCTTTTTAACAAATTCCAACCACCTCCCGTCACGTTAAGAGAAACTCTTGAAGGAAGACTATGCACACTTACCAGGCTGTCTTTGTTGTAATCAAATGTGATCGGAAAATCCATCCTGGTAGAATAATCCTTGTTCAACGAATTGAAGAACCAAAAAACAAATGCCAAAATAAAACATAACAGAATTACCTTGGCATTTCTTTTATCAAAAGAGGCCCTAAGGCCCCTCAATAATTTCAGTATTTCTTTAGATTGGCTCAAATCAAAATACTTCTATTTTTTTGTTTCAGATTTTTTGCTGGCTTCAAGAGAAATGGCTGTTTTTTCCATGGTCAGCTTCGTGCTTTTATCCACTTCAACAACAATTGTATCATCGGCCACAGAGAAAACCTTGCCATGGATACCACCAATCGTTACAACCTGATCGCCTTTCTTTATTTCCTCAATAAACTTTTTTTGATCCTTTTGCTTTTTTTGCTGAGGACGGATGAAAAAGAAGTAAAAGATAATGATGACACCACCTATTAAAATAAAATTCCCATATCCACCCATACCATCGCTGGCAGGTTGTGCCTGTAAAAAAATCTCGTTTAACATAATTGTTTATTTATCATTAATTGTTTTCAGTGATTAACTGCCTTTTGGTGTAACCATACCTTTGATGGTCAATTTGGTAATGGTAGGTTCCGTATTAGCAGTAATGGTAATCGTTTTTGTCTGCTGATTGGGTTTTCCCTGGCTATTGAAATTTACTTCAATCTCTCCGGTTTCGCCCGGAGCAATAGGTTCTTTTGGCCAGTTAGGTACCGTACAACCACAGGAAGCAACTGCATTTTTAATAATTAAAGGTGCTTCGCCTGAGTTAGTAAATGTAAATGTATGATTGACCATATCCCCTTCATTAACGGTTCCGAATTCATACATTGTTTCTTCAAATTTGAATTCAGGTACTTTACCGTCCGGGTTAGATGGCGTTTCTTCAGAAACCAAATTTGTTTCCAATGAAGTTCCTCTGCTTGCTGTATTATTTCCTTTCTCCAGCTGCGCTACTCTTTCTTCCAGGCTTTTTACTCTCTGCTCCATCCGCGAATCGCTGCAAGAGGATACAATAAAAGCCATTGCTAATAATCCCAAGAAATAATTTTTCATTTTCATGATGTTCTCTTTATATAAACTAATTAATTACCCTTTTTAATTTGTCCGATCAATTCATCGACATCTTCCAAAAGCTTTTCAGCCTTTTCCTTGGTGTCTGTGATGACCCGGTTTCCCTCTGTTTTTGCTTCACTCATAAATTCATTCTCTCCTTCGATCAATTCATTGATCAGTTCCTCCAGCTTGTTTTTATATTTATCAAGTAAATACGTCAGCTTGTCCCTGGTATTTGAACCTTTATCAGGAGCGTACAATATACCCAGAATGGCGCCAACCGAGGCGCCTGTCAAAAATGCTAAAAGTGTATTAGTGGTTCGTGCCATTTTACAATTATTTTGAATCTATTAAACCCCTGCCGCTTTTTTTAATTTCGCCCGAATTTATTAAATCTTCTGAAATTGCGTCCAATAAACCGTTAACGAATTTCTTACTCTTCGGTGTACTGTACGTCTTTGATATTTCAATAAACTCGTTTATGGTTACTTTAACTGGTATGCTGGCAAAAGTAATCATTTCACAGATTGCAGCCTTTAAAATTACTTTATCGAGTGATGCTAACCTATCTATCTTCCAGTTTTTTACCTTTTTTTCAATCAGATTTTCATAATAATCGTTCTCTGTAACTGAATTTGAAAACAATTCCATGTAATAATCAAGGTCTTCCTCCCAGTTGTAAGATAAAGGCGGAAATACAATTCCTTCAGGTTCCTGAAAGGATTTTAATGTTTTCAAAACCAGACTTCTGACAATCTGCTTGTTTTCCGTCCAGTTCAGATCCCGTTCTTCAAAATAAGTCTCGATCACTTCGTTCTTAAAAATGAGTTTTCGAATGATCTCATCTATCGCCTGAAAATCATCTTCTTCATTTGGCTCATTGTTTTTTAGGTATTGATCAAAAAATGGCTGTTTCCGGACAATATTCTTATACCAATCCCAGATTTTATCTTCATCATTCGCCCAGCTGGACTTTTCCCTTGTTATTTCATTTTCTACCTCTGGTGTTGAGAGAATTTTGGACAAAACTTTATTACTATACAAGGGCATGGTGGTGGAAGATTCCTGTCCAAACTTTTCTGACAAAGAAACCTTTTCCATCACCAGCCGACGATTCTGCTTGGCAAATTCATCGACCAGTTTCCAGATCAAAACCTGATTTTCTTTGATCTTGTCAAAATCCGAGGACAAACTTTTTTTGATTCGTTTAAAATCCTCGTCAATTAATTTCTTATAATATTTGATTGCATTCTGGAAGGACTCTTCGACTTCCGGGGAAGCTTTTTCGCTTTTTTTCTCAGCCTTGAAATGATCGTTAAAACGTAGGATAGCTGCTGCTTTTAATTCGTTCATCTTTTGAACATCATAAGGCTCCATCGAATTTAAGTCATGGGCGAAATCCTGCTGAATTTTTTCCCTGGCTAGTTCCAGGTTAGCCAACTTACAATTCTCATAAGCGTAGAGGTTTTTTACAGCTTTTATTCTTAATACTCTTCTGTTTACCATTAAAATAAATTATCAAAGAACGATTTTCTTAAATTACAAAGGTAGTTTTACTTTACCAATATCATTGATTCTTTTCGTTGCCAGGGCTATTGCGGCTTTCTGTGTATTGATATTTTCCTTTTGAGACTTATTCAAGATGCTCAGGGTAGTATCATAGATCTGCTCTACTTTAGCATAAACTCTTTGCTTGCTCCATCCTCCCAGGTAATCAATCCCCACGTTGATCAAGCCACCCGCATTGATCAGAAAATCAGGAGCATAAAGAATTCCTTTTTTCAATAGCATATCTCCATGTTTCACTTCATCCTCCAACTGGTTATTCGCTGCCCCGGCCACAATGTCACACCTGAGCAGGTCGATGGAGTCATCGTTAATGGTTGCGCCGAGTGCGCATGGAGAATAAATATCGATATCTGCATTAAAAATATCTCCGTTTTCCAACGATGTAGCTTTGTATGTGTTGCATACTTCTTTTACTCTTTCCGGAAATATGTCAGAAACATACAAGATTGCTCCATCCTTTGCCAGCAGCTCGCATAAGCTCTTACCGACATTTCCAACTCCCTGGATTAATATCTTTTTGCCTTTTAAATTGTCACTACCATAGACTTTTTTGGCACACGCTTTCATGCCCACATAAACTCCATAGGCCGTAACCGGTGATGGATCCCCACCACCGCCAATGGATTCCGAAAGACCTGAAACATGCCGGGTTTCCATTCGGATGTATTCCATGTCCCGGGGTGACATGTTCACATCTTCAGCTGTTACGTATTTGCCATTCAGACTCTCGACAAACTTCCCGAACCTTCTTAGCAAAGCTTCTGTTTTCATGGTGGATGCATCACCGATAATCACAGCTTTCCCTCCTCCCAAATTCAATCCTGAAATGGAAGCCTTGAAGGTCATCCCCCGTGAAAGTCTTAAAACATCCCTGATTGCTTCGTGCTCGGAGGTGTAGTTCCACATGCGTGTACCTCCCAGTGAAGGGCCCAAAACCGTATTGTGAATACCAATTATGGCCTTCAGACCTGTGTTTTCATCGTTGCAGAAAACAAGCTGTTCATGCCCCATTTGAGTTAACAACTCAAATGTTGCTTTCTCCTGCGAAATTGTAGCTTCGTTCGCTCCTACCATCAAATTTTTATTATCGTTTTTAATTGCTTTGTTTAGATTTGCACATCAGCAAGCTGACTTATTAAAAACTTCTGGGCAAAAATAGTATATTTTGCAGATAATTCCATTTTAATTCAGCAAGCTCACAAACTATTTATTTCATCAAACGTTTTAATGATTCTGTGAAAGAATTAAGCCATTTAAATAAATATTTTTTAAAGTATAAATACCACCTTATTCTTGGGATAATTTTTCTGGCACTGTCCAATGTCTTTCAGATCATTCCAGCTCAATTGGTCAGGCATGCGCTGGATCTCGTGCAGGAAAATTTTAAGATCCATCAATCCCTTCAGGGTCTCGAAATACAGACGGTTTTTAATTCCTTTATCGATAGTAGCATCATGCTTTATGGCATTCTGATCCTCGTTTTTGCGATCATCCGTGGATTGTTCCTCTTTCTCGTCAGACAAACTATTATTGTCATGTCCAGGCATATCGAGTATGATCTGAAGAATGAAATTTACTTCCACTACCAAACCCTTCCCCTGAGCTTTTACCGAAGGAATAATACTGGTGATTTGATAGCCAGGATCTCAGAAGATGTGAGCAAGGTGAGGATGTATATCGGCCCGGCCATGATGTATGGATTGAACATGATCATCTTGTTTGCCATGCTGATCCCCATCATGTTCAGCATCAATGTCAAACTGACATTTTATGCCCTGCTACCCCTGCCCATACTTTCACTGAGCATCTACTTTGTTAACAATATTATCAACCAGCGTTCTGAGGCTATTCAGAAAAAATTGTCCGATCTCTCTACATTTGTCCAGGAAGCCTTTTCCGGAATCCGCGTTTTAAAATCATTTGCCAGGGAGAATGATTCACTTAAAAATTTTGAAACGGAAAGCATTGACTACAAGGAAAAGAGCCTCAAGCTAACAAGGGTCAATGCCATGTTTTTCCCGCTGATTATGGCATTAATAGGTCTCAGCACCATTCTCACCATCTATGTAGGTGGCACGGAAGTTATCAAGGGAAATATTACATTGGGAAACATCGCGGAATTCGTCCTTTACGTCAATTTATTGACATGGCCAGTGACTTCACTCGGTTGGGTAACAAGTATTGTTCAAAGCGCAGCGGCCTCCCAAAAAAGGATTAATGAATTTCTGAAAGTAGAAAATGACATTACGTCAAAGGAAAACCTTGTAGAATCTGTCAAAGGAAAGTTGGAATTCAGAAATGTCAGCTATCATTATCAAGACTCAGGAATTACGGCGCTGAAAAATATGTCTTTTTCCGTGAATGAAGGAGAATCATTAGCCATCATCGGGACAACAGGATCGGGAAAAAGTACCATTGCCAACATCATCTGCCGTATGTTTGATGCAACGGAAGGGGAACTATTGATCGACGGAATGGATATCAGGAAATATAAACCTTCGTACATCCGGTCTCAGATCGGGTATGTGCCCCAGGATGTATTTTTGTTCTCTGACACTATTTCCAACAACATAGCCTTTGGTAGCGATGTCTTGGAATTTGACAAAATCAAGCAGGCGGCCAATGATGCCGACCTTTATAATAACATCAGGCATTTTCCGGATGGATTTAACACCATACTAGGTGAGCGTGGGATAACACTTTCCGGAGGACAAAAACAACGATTATCCATTGCCAGAGCAATCGTCCGGGAGCCAAAAATATTGATATTGGATGACTGCCTTTCTGCTGTCGATACGAAGACTGAAAACACCATTCTTAACAGCCTGAAAAAGATCATGAAAGACCGGACGACAGTTATTATCAGTCACAGGGTTTCCTCTGCTAAACTCGCGGATAAGATCATCGTAATTGATGATGGTGAGATAGTTGAAAAAGGCACAAATGAATCGCTCATGGCTTTAAATGGTGTTTACAAAGAGCTTTACGAAAAGCAGCTCCAGGCAGAAGAAACCGTTTCATAAAATCCTTACAACTAGGTCTTTACAAAATCTTTAGTTTTTCGCGATATATTACCTCTCTGTTTATTTAGGCACATAATTTGGTAAATTTGAAGCAAACAATTTTTACAACTATGAGGCGACTTGTTAATTATGGTGTGGGAATATTTTTTTCTGTGATCATTCTTTCCTGTTCTTCGGGAAAGAAGGCATTTGAAAATGGGAATTATTATTCCGCAGTTATGCAAAGTGTGGACAGGCTTAGGAAAAATCCGGATCACAAAAAATCCGTAGAAACACTATCTGAAGCTTATCCATTAGCTGTCAATTATCATGAGGGGATCATCAGAAATGTCCAGGCATCCGATGCACCTTTTAAGTATGGTAAAATATATGACAGCTACCAGGTGTTAAACCGCATGTACGATGAAATCCAGAGATGTCCCGGCGCTCTTAATGTCATTCCCAATCCAAAAAGCTATTTTTCGGAATTGACAATGTTTAGGGAAAGAGCCGCCGAAGAAAGGTATGAGGCAGGTATGCAGGCCCTGAACTTTGGAACCCGGGAAAGTGCAAAAGAAGCTTATGGTCACTTTGCCCAGGCTAAATCGTACCTGGCAACATACAGGGATGTCGACATGAAAATGGAAGAATCCAAATGGGCCGCTACTTTAAAAGTAAAGGTCGATCAGGTTCCTGTTCCGACATTCCAATATCAGTTTAGCGTGCAGTTCTTCCAGGATCAATTGAATGAATACCTTTTTCACTATGGTGAAAATGAGTTTGTCAGGTTTTTTGGTTTGGATGATGAAAATATAAATGAACCCGATCAGGTCCTGATCGTGCAATTTGATGACTTTGTTGTCGGACAAACCAACAACTATCAGTATGCAAAAGAAATAACCAAGGATAGTGTAGTGGTCGGAAAAGTTCAGCTGGAAAATGGTAAATCGGCTGATGTATATGGTACCGTAAAAGCAACCGTAACTGAATTTAAAAGAGAGGTTATCAGCAAGGGGTTGGTGAGCATGCGGGTGCTGGACGCCAATTCCAATCAAATCATTCTGCATGAGAAATTCCCCGGTCAGTTTACATGGACATCCCTGTGGGGAAATTTTAATGGAGATGAGCGAGCGCTGAATCCTGACCAATTAGCGATTTGCAGGAACAAGCCGATGGACCCTCCGCCACCGCAGGATATGTTCGTCGAGTTTACCCGTCCGATTTACGGGCAGATCACCAGCAAGATCAGGAATTACTACAGGAATTATTGATGGGTTAAAATTATATTCAGTATAATTTCCAGGATCATAGCGAATGGTCTGACGAAACTAAACAGCTATTTTTAAAACCAATTCTTCATGCTGTCATTTCGAACGAAGTTTGCCAACAACCAATGTTAATTGGTTAGTGGCTTACGGAGTGAGAAATCTGTGAGTGTTGGAAGTAGGGATAATATCTGGCCGAGGAACTTACCTTTACCCATGTCCATCCCGCAGATATCTCTGTGCGGTCGATATAATAACAGAACCCTTTGTTCATTTCGACATAGAGCTTTTCGCTTTTCGCGAATTGCGTAGTGGAGAAATCTATGGGTGATAGCAAAAGGAGAGGAGCCTGTTTTCCAGTTTCAGGTATCGTTTCACAATTCAAATTCCATTTACCATTCAGCTGCAGCAGATCCCTCCCTGCAGTCGGGATGACAGTATAAGAGGCTTTGTAATTTCGACATGAAGATTTCCGCTTTTTCGCGGATTGTGGAAGGGAGAAATCTATGGATGATAAGATGAGATGAAGATGTTATTTGTGATACACCTGATTTTCCTACTAAATCCTTTTTCTTCACTGCTTCCAGCGCCGACGGATCTCACCCTGCGGTACCAATGACAAGATAGTGTCTACTTCACCTCTTTCTCCTTATTTAAATACCCATAAAAATAAAGCGAGTGGCTGGTCACCGTGAAATCAAATGTGTCTTCCACTAATCTCTGAATTTGCTGAACCCTGGGATCACAAAATTCAAAGATCTGCTCAGTCTTTGTACAAATGACATGGTCATGCTGACGATAGCCGTGGGCCTTTTCATAAAGGGAAAGGTTTTTGCCAAACTGGTGTTTTTTCACCAAGTCACATTCCAATAAAAGGTCAAGTGTATTGTAAACCGTTGCGCGGCTCACCCTGTAATTCTTGTTCTTCATATTGATATAAAGGGATTCCACGTCAAAGTGACCGTCATTCATGTAAATCTCTTCCAGAATTGCAAAGCGTTCCGGAGTTTTACGAAGTTGCTTATCCTCCAGGTAGCGTGTAAAAATATCCCTGATTTCCTGAAATTTTTCGGGTGTCATGCGTTCTTTCCTTTCTTCCTGTAAAGTTACTCTTAATTAATAACGAAATAAAAGCTAATAGGTCTTAATTCGCAAAAATACAGTCAATTATCAATTATAAAACTAAAATAAATTGAGATTGTTCTCATTACTTGACCACTGAAATGTATATTTGCAGCCAAACAAATAGACACTTTTTCAACCTTTTTTATTCATGATCTTATCAGGAAAAGAAATAGAAAAGCACATCGGCAAAGACATCATCATCGATCCTTACGATCCAAAATTGCTCAATCCTAACAGCTACAACCTGCGTCTTCACAACGTCCTCATGACATATGACAATGATGAGCTGGATATGAAAAAACCCAATCCCGCAACTAAATTTGAAATAACAGAAGAAGGATTTGTCCTAAAACCCGGTCAGCTTTACCTTGGAAGGACGGTTGAATATACGGAGACGAAATCATTCGTCCCCATGCTGGAAGGCCGATCCTCAATTGGAAGATTAGGAATGTTTGTTCACGTGACCGCCGGTTTCGGCGATGTGGGTTTTTCCGGGTATTGGACTTTAGAGATATTCTGCATCAAACCCATCCGCATCTACCCTAATGTAGAAGTTTGCCAGCTTTATTTCCACACAATAGAAGGAGCTTACGAACTGTATAAAAGTGGCAAATATCAGAAAAACCAAGGAATTCAACCGAGCTTGCTGTACAAGGATTTTGAATAAAAAAGCCCGATTGTGACTAAGAAAATCGCCTATCTAACGGATAGCCACCTTGATGAGCAATTTCCAAAAGATCATGGCATCGATGCCCGTGAAAACTGGAACAGGGTGTTGCAAGATCTAAAAGAGAGAAATATGGAAGAAGTGGTTTTTGGAGGTGACATAGGTTCACCTGAATCCAATGAATGGTTCTTTTCCACACTAAAAGACTTTCAGCTGTCACTTACTCCTGGCAATCACGATACCTTTGATGAATTGTCAAAACATCTATCGACTGGTGCCAATCAGCATACCAGGGAATTTTATTATTCAAAGGAGGATGCCAATTACAAATATCTTTATTTGGATACCAGTTCGGGTAGAATTAGCCAGAACCAGATAGAATGGACCGAAAGAGAATTGGTTTCCGATAAGAAAATAGTTCTTTTTATCCACCACCCGGTCATACCCGTACCTTCAGAAATGGATTTACAATATCCACTCGGAAATCGGGAGAATCTGTCGGAAGCGTTAAAAAATTCCGATAAAGCCCTCACCCTATTTTGCGGACACTATCATTTTGATGATACCAGGATTGAAGAAAATATTACGCAAATCATAACTCCTTCCACCTGCTTTCCGGTAGAAAAGATCATCGGTGAGGTCAAAGTAATTACAGACGAATTTGGATACCGGATCATTGAATTTGATCAGGAAAAAATCAGTAGTGAATTGATTATGTTGAAGAGATAAATTGGCGTTAGAAGCTGGAAGTTTGACAGCAAAATTAATATTAGAACGTGAAAAAAGCGCTGTTTCACTAAGTGGCTCAAAGATTTCTCAAAGTTACACAAAGGATATCTCTGTGAGCCTCTGCGGAAAAACTTTGTGTAACTTTGTGGTATAACCCTTTTCTTTGAATGCTTGAAAAAATGAGATTATCAAAATACTTATTTACCAGAAAATCCAATTGAAATTCATCAGAAAAATATTTTCTACCATTCTCATCGGTCTTGTAAAATTTTATCAGGGCGCTATTTCCCCGCATTTCCCCAGCTCATGTCGATATAAGCCTACCTGCAGTAATTACATGATCGAAGCCATTCGAATCCACGGACCAATTAGAGGTGTTTGGATGGGATTAAAACGAATTTCGAGGTGTCATCCCTGGGGTGGACATGGATACGATCCGGTTCCTAAAAAGGAACACAAACATTAATTTTCCTTCTCTTTTTTATAGTAATCAATCGTCATTCGCAGTGCTTCCTCTTCTGAATATTTCGGTATATAACCAATCTCCATTCGTGCTTTATCTGAAGTAAAGGTAAAATCCGAGCACGTATAGACGACCGCAAAACGGCTGAATTTGGGGTTGTACTTTTTAACAGGCCGGGCTAAAACCGCCATCAACTCAGACACGCTTCCAATGGAATAAGCAAACCATCGCGGCAACCAGAGGTTCTTTGGCCATATCCGATATCCTGCACCTTCTACAACCTTATCGAAAAATTTAAAAAAATTGGAGCCAGGTCCGTCGGTAATGAAATATACCTGTCCGTTGATTGATTGATTTCCATTGAGCATTTCCCTGGCCGCCAGCAAATGAGCATGAGCCATGTTCCGTACATAAACATGCTGACATTTGCTTTTTCCATCTCCTAAACGCACATAAAAACCCTGCTTTGCCATGTCGATCAATGAGCCGATATGATACGGATCCCGTTCGCCATAAATGTCTGACGGTCGAAGGATAACCACATTTAAATCATCACCCTTCTCTTCCAATACTTTTTTTTCTGCCAGGTATTTACTTTCGCAATAAACGGTGATGTGTTTTTCCGGGTATGGAATGCTTTCATCAATATTTCTCAATGGCTTGCCTCCAAAGATGGCATCAAGTGAGCTTGTATAAATCAGGTTCTTTACTCCGTTTTCTTTGCAGCCTTTAATGACATTTTCCGTCCCTCCCACGTTTATATTGAGCACTTCCTCCTTTGATTTGGTACCCCAATCTACAATTGCTGCCGAATGGATAACCAGATCAACATCTTTACACGCATCGGAAACTAAAGCTTCATCACATATATTTCCTTTGACAAAATTTACTTTGGGGTGACCAGCATGCTCGGAATGTTTCAAATCGAATATCCTCAATTCTGGAACATTCAAGATGGAATTCCCTGATAAAAATTCCTCAACAATGGCGCTTCCCAAAAATCCGGACCCGCCCGTAATCAATACTTTTAGTTCTTTATTTCCCCTTGGCATAAAAAATTTGCTTTCGATCCATTAAAAATAGTGAATAAGTGGTAAGTTAAAAGCTTTAACGAGTTCATCTATGTTCAAGCAAATTTTTATTGTCAGGGGAGAGAAATCCGAGGAATATTTACTTTTCAAAAAGAGGGTCTTATCATTAACAAGCAATCTTCGGGACCGACAAAACCTCCTGGAAATTAAAACAACAGTCACCGATCAAAAGCCTCCTTTTCTTTCAATCATCCCTTTTAGTAAGGAAAAAATTGCCGTTATTTCTGTTAAAAGCTCAGAAAAACTCAAAATTCCGGAAATAGAAAACGCCGACGGATTTGATGTGGTTTTTAAAGTAGAGGAAGCAATACCTGTAGGTTATCAAAAAGATTGGCAGGATGGTGATCAAACGCCGGGAGTGGGGTTGCTGACATTGTTTAGGAAAAAGGAAAATATTGATTACGAAACTTTTATCGATCGATGGCACTATGGTCATACACCTCTGTCACTGAAAATCCACCCACTATGGAATTATAATCGGAATGTAGTAAAGGAAAAACTGGCTGGTTCCGAAACTTGGTATGATGGGATTGTGGAAGAGCATGTCAGAGATCCAAAAGAATTATTCAATCCATTTAAATTTTTCGGCAATCCCCTCATTATCATCCCGAGAATGCTGAATGTATACACCGATGTCAAATCCTTTATTGATTACGGAAGCATAGAAACCTATCTGGTAAATGAATACATAATTAAAAGTCAAAACATATGAAAACAAGGTCTGTTATTCTCTCGCTCATTTGTTTGCTCAATTTTTCCTTCGTTATGAGTCAGGAAAAACTTGTATTAGATTCATTAATGCCGGTAAGGGGGCTTTGCATTTCAGCTCCGCAAAGTGACAATATGGATCGCTTTCTGAAATTTATGAAAGAAGAACTGGCGCCAAACCATATCAATACCCTGATCTTAAGGGTAGATTACAATTATCAATACAAATCCTATCCAAACCTGAGCAATGAGAATGCTTTGACAGAAAAAGAGGTTAAAAAAATGGTTTCATCTGCTAAACAACTTGGCATCGAGCTAATCCCTCAAATTAACCTACTAGGCCACCAAAGCTGGGCAAATGATTTGGGAAATCTGTTGACAGAATATCCTGAATTTGACGAAACACCACATGTGAAAATGCCAGAAAAATATGAATGGCCAAACGATGATGGATTGTATTGCAAAAGCTATTGTCCGCTTCATCCTGATGTTCACAAGGTCGTATTTTCATTGGTAGATGAAATCATGGATGTTTTTGAAGCTAAGGCCTTTCATGCGGGAATGGATGAGGTCTTTTATATCGGTGATGATAAGTGTCCACGATGTGCCGGTAAAGACAAAGCAAAACTTTTTGCGGATGAAGTCACCAGGATAAGGGATCATCTGGCGACAAAAGACAGGGAGCTCTGGATATGGGGAGACCGTTTATTGGATGGTGAAACAACCGGCCTGGGAATGTGGGAGGCCAGTACAAACGAAACCCACCTTGCTATCGATATGATCCCAAAAGATGTCGTGATCTGCGACTGGCATTACAACCGTGCAGATCCAACGGCAGCTTACTTTGCCCTTAAAGGTTTCAGGGTAGTCACATGTCCATGGAATAAACCGGAAGTGGCAGTCGAGCAGCTTTCCCAAACCGTAACCTTGAGACAAACTGCAAATGAAAAGACCGCCGACAGAGTTTTAGGTATGGTGCAAACAATCTGGAGTCCTGCGAGTAGATTTCTGGACGATTATTATAATCCATCAGAAGAATCAAACTCTGGCCACGTGGAATGCACAAAGGCTTTTTTTGATTCGATAAATGCACTTGCAAAGTAACTTTTTAGGAATAATAGATCATGAAACCCCTGTCGAAATCAAGAATTCAATCAATCGATATCTTCCGAGCCCTGACCATGTTTTTCATGATCTTTGTCAACGACCTTCCCACATTAAAAAGTTATCCAAAATGGCTGGGTCACATGCCAGCCGATTACGACGGAATGGGTTTCTCCGATGTCATTTTTCCTGCATTCCTTTTTATCGTAGGCTTATCCATTCCTTTTGCCTTCCGGGCCAGGTTGAAAAAGGGCGATAGCAAAGTAAGCCTTATCTGGCATATCCTCCAGCGATCATTTGCACTGATTGTCATGGGTTTTTTCATGGTCAATCTGGAAAATATTAATGAAGAGCTGTTGGTGCTTGACAAAAGTTGGTGGATGATATTGATGACGTTGGCTTTCTTTCTGATATGGAACAATTATCCCGATAAAAAAGCCTTCGGTCGTGTCCCCCAGTGGATCATGATGCTGGCTGGTTGGATTATTTTGGGCGTACTAGCTCTCCTGTACAAAGGAGGAACAATTGCAGACCCAACCTGGATGCAAACCCATTGGTGGGGGATTCTGGGACTGATCGGATGGGCATACCTGCTTTGTTCATTGGTCTATTTGTGGATCGGGCAAAAATTCTGGCTGATGCTTCTCAGCCTTTTGATCCTCTACCTTCTTAACGTCCAGGAGTTTGTTGAATTGATCGGAAGTTTTTCGGGGTTTAAAATAGTTGTCAGCGCCTCCAATCATGCCAGCGTGATGAGTGGAGTCATCGTCACATTAATCTACATCAGGTTCCGGGAGAATGGTCAGACAAGCCGGTTCATTCTATTCTCATTTTTACTGGGATGTGCTTTGTTGTTTTTTGGATTTCTTACCCGGCCCGAGTGGGGAATTTCGAAGATTTTCGCAACACCATCCTGGACAGCTGTTTGTGTTGGAATCAGCACTTTTACCTTTCTTATATTATTCGTAATTGCGGATCTTTTTCAGAAAACCAACTGGGCAAAAGTCTTAGCACCGGCAGGAAGGAGCACACTAACCTGCTACCTTGTGCCTTATTTTGTTTATGGGATTTGGTGGCTATCCGATTTCACATTGCCAATCGCATTGCAAACAGGTTGGCTGGGAATCTTAAAATGCCTTGTTTTTTCATTTGTTATCATTCAAATGACATGGGTTTTGGAAAGGATTAACATTCGTTTAAAGATCTGAATGGATATCTTATCACATGCTGTATCGGGCTTGGCTGTGTCAACAGTAATTTCTTCCCAGATAAAAGTCAAATTCACCACAAAGCTTAAGTTCTGGCTGACAGGTATATTTGCTGCTGTTTTACCTGATTTCGATGTTTTAAGTTTATGGTCAAAATTTGATCAGACATTAGGTATTTGGCTAAATTTACAGCATACGGGCAATGAAATCTATTTCTCAAAATTTTGGTACTCACACCATGCGTTTATGCATTCCTTGCTTGCTGCTTTAATATTTGGTGGGACATTCCTTGCATTAGGAACTTTATTCAAAAGAAAAAATGATCTTAAAATTCGGATGTGTTTGCTGACTACCTTCATTCTTGCTTACTCTGCACATCTTTTTGGGGATATGCCAACCCCGGCGAGCGTTTGGGGTGGGGTGAAATTATTTTTCCCGTACGACGAATACATTGGAGGTTTTGGAAATATTTGGTGGTGGAATAATTACGACCTTTTCATGATCATGCTTCTGGTAGTATTGATTAATGTTGGAATTTCTATTGTTCAGGAGTTTAGATCGGTACAAATAAAAATTATTTCCTTGATCACATTCGCGATAGGTTTGACGCTAATCATGATTCAAATCAAGTCTCGTCCATTTGACTTTTCTTACGAAGGTCATACTGCAAATTACCTTCAATTTGAAGAACAATCGCAACTCCTTCAACAGGAAATTCTTGGTACTCATCTTTACAAAATGATGAATGATTTTGATAAGAAGTTGCCGTTTTATTTCTAATTCCCGGAAATCACCTTCAAAGCCTTCGGAATCACCCGTATTTTAATCGATTTTTTAAAAATCCTTGATTCACCATCCAGGTGAGTAACGATCTTGCCATTGCGTTTGATCTCGAGGTCTTCCAGGCTTTTGCTGTAATAATAGGGAGAATGGTGAATGGTCTTTTTAAACAACCTGACTGCAAGTTCCGGGGTTTTCCATCTTGGAAAATCTTTCACCACACACAATTCAAAAACCCCGTCATTATATTTGGCCATGGGAGCGATGTGGGCATTATTGCCGTACTGACTGGTATTGGCAAAACTGATCAGAAAAGCTTTTTCATGGTACGAATGACCATTCATCACAATCCTGTACTTTTTCCCTTTGTAGTTAAAAAATTTACGGGCAACCAACTTGGCGTATCCGCCCAGGCCTCTTTTTTTCTTTCCTTGAAATTTCCGGGCGATGTAAGCATCAAATCCCACTCCGGCCATATTAAAAAAATAGTTGTCATTCACCTTAATGGCATCAATCCGAATGGATGACATTCTTTTGATCACTTCCAATGCTTTGAAAGTCTGCATAGGGATCCCAAGCGAACGCGCTAAACCATTTCCCGAACCTGCTGGAATAATTGCCATCTTCTTGTTAGTTCCGATCAATTCTTTTCCAACCTCATTGATCGTTCCGTCACCGCCTACTGCAACAAATACATCGTACTTTTCCAAATTTTCCTTCACAATTTTGTCAGCCAGGAAATTAGGCTTTGTATAAGAAATATCAAATGAAAAAGTCTCTGGCTGGAGAATGGACAAAATTTTATCGTGAGTGAGATTGCTCGTTTTATTTCCAGCAGTTGGATTAATGATAAACAGTAGCTTTATCATGGGTTAATTATCGCTCAAGGTTAATGTGTTTTCTTTAATTTTATACGATATTAATATTGTTAAATCATTAACAAATCGTAAAAAATCTGGCTGGATCAACTTTGCCATGAAGAAAACCCACCACTTTATTATTGCGCTTATACAAAGTCAGTAACATCTTATTTAAAGGCTCTCGTTCATCACAATGAATTCAAATTCTGGCCCGGTTTTAGTATTAAGATTTCGACAAATAATTTATTTCAGAACGAGGGAAACAAAGTCTGGTTCTGAACGATTAATGTTAGAAAGTTTTAAAACATTTATTTACATGAGCAAACACATCATCTTTAGTATGTTGTTCCTTTTCGTTTCTGGAATGGTATCAGCGCAGGATAAGAATTTTATCGACCAAAATTACATTGAGGTAACGGGGACAGCCAAAATCGAACTCGTGCCTGACGAAATTTATGTGAAAGTCGTAATCAGTGAAAAGGACGACAAAACCAAACAATCTCTTGAAGATCTGGAGAGAAAAATGATCAAAAAGTTGGAAGATATTGGTATTGATATCAAGGAAGACCTGTCAGTAATCGATTTTACAAGCAACCTCGGAAAAGTCTTTTTAGGCAAAGAAGTTTTCACATCGAAGGAATATCAAGTCAGGGCAAGTACCGGAAAAACAGTTGCAGAAATTTACATGGAACTGGAAAAAATGGGAATATCCGATATCAGCATTTCTCAACTCGACCATTCAGAAATTGAAAAATATCGCAGAGAAGTAAAAATCGATGCCGTAAAAGCCGCAAAAGAAAAAGCTGCTCAAATGGCGGAAGCAATTGATCAGACTGTAGGAAAAGCCATTTATATCCAGGAAATGGATAACTATTACAGGCCGCTGCAACGGGAAGCAAATTATGCAATGGCAATGGATTACAAACAGTCCGAGCAAAAAATCCCCGAGCTGGACTTTCAAAAAATAGTACTGGAATACCAGGTCTTGACAAGATTTGCATTGGAGTAGATTATCTAAGTAAATCTCAGTTGAAAAACAATCAGGACTTCCTACAGAAAAAAATAATCTCATCTAAAGGTAGGGCAAAGCGCTCTACCTTTTCTTTTGGAAGCTTTTTAACGTAATCATCTTCGGTCACCTTAAATCCAACGCTTCGAATACGGTCAGCGTAGTCTTTCCCATACTTTCGTTGATGATCATCCTGACCATAAATGGCTTCCCTTTCTTTTGGGTCCGTAATGGAGGGATCTTCAAGGGTGGTTTCCAATTCTGGATAAACCGGTGACTGCATAATCGCCCACCCCCCTGGCTTCAATACCCGGTAGATCTCACTCATCGCTTTGATATCATCATCCACGTGTTCCATGACATGATTACAGAATACCACATCGAAGAAATTTGCCTCAAAGATAATCTGGTGGATATCCATCCTGACTTTGGCAAGGGGAGATTCGATATCTGCTGTGATGTAATTGTTTCCATGCAGCTCTTCAAACTTTTTCATGAAACACAGTTCAGGAGCAATGTGCAAAACTTTAAGCTTTTCAGTAAAAAAATTAGTCTTTTCTTTCAGGTACAGCCACATCAACCGATGCCTTTCCAGGGAAAGGGAATCAGGGCAAAGTGCATTATCCCTTTTATCTATTCGACCGTATGGCAAAAATTTTCTATATGTCTTCCCTGAAATGGGGCATTCCACATTATTTCCCCTATAGAAAAGTCCAATTACAGGCAAGACAAAGTGACTGACTTTCTGCAACGTCGTTCTAGGCACATTGCGTAATACATAACTGATAAGGTTTTTCATTTAAATCAAAATTAAAAATTTTCGTCTTGTCAAATGTAATCTGTGTATTTACCAAACCTGACGATGGGACTCATTTATTTTGATTGCTGGTATGGATAAAATCAAAAAATTCAACTAAGGATATTGTCTTAACTTCAGGAAATTCATTCCTCCCTACTAATAATAATTTCGCATCATTTGTTACCAAAAAATCTGCAGAGGAAGAAATGTAAGTGTCTACAAATTTATTGTCATCTGCGTCACCCGAAACTAAATTAAAATTAAAGTAGATAGGCTGCAATAATACATTTTCGGAAGTTAGCAAAACACCAAGCAAATTATTCGTTACTTCCTCCCCCCAAAACTCCAGAAACTTCTCTTCATATTCTAAAAGTATCTCGGAAGAGACACATAAGGTTAGTTTTCCTTCTAAAAACTTATCAAATAATTTTCTGAATTTAGATTTTTTACCAATGCAACTAATGAAACAATTTGTATCTAATACAATTTTCACTCAACTAAAAAATTATTTCTTGGATGAACTCCTCAACCATTCTTCGTAAATATCCGAATTATAGTTTTTGCTTTTTTCCTCTTTATCGATGGCTTCATCCAGTTTTTTGCGGAAATAGAAATTAAGCAATGATTTGACTTCTTTTAATTGTTCCTCATTGGTAATGTGCTTGAAACTCTTCAACAGCTCAACTTGCATCGCGGTTAACTTATTTCCTGTTTTTATCATAGCTAATTGTACTAATATACTGAAGTAAAGTTTATAATTTCGACAAAAAGGATTAATCTATTTCCCATCGACATAATCCTGCAAATAACTAAACTTTTTGGTTAACTTTCCTTTTTCGGTGATGGTTGCTCGCCCGATAACGCCTTTTGAATCGGTATTTAAAAGTGAAGGTAAAACATTTTCCATTAATTGCCGGCCAAAATCAGCAGATGATTCCCTCGGCAATTCGTTGGGCAGGGTGTCAATGGCCATGACAGAAATACCATCCTTGCTAAAAGGAGGTAATTCCTTCCTGGTATTTGGATCAAAATCATAAACGGGATCTTTAATCGTGGCCGCCCTGATCGTTGAAGGAACGGAACCGTCAATATCGCAGGTAATATCAGCTATGACCCGTATTTTGAAATCCTCATCCTTCATATCATCCAATTCAAATAATTTTGGCGCTTTAGGATCCCAGTAAATGGCGTTGATGAGCATATCGGCTTGATGGGTAAATGGAAGGAAGTCAGAAATATATTGTTCAGGATGCTTAAAAAAGTGATCAAAGTGGAAAGGATGTCCTTTTTTATGGCGATAATATGTGTTGACATCCACTTGCGTGAAAACGGGTTTTTCAAATGTTTGATAAAAAAATGGAGCCGGTTCTACCTGTTTTATTTCCAATGCATTTAATATTTCTAAAACTCCCAGTGCCACTCGGCCTGTACCGGTTACGATAATTTTTTCCGGAGGCAGAATAGACTTTTTCAATTCGTTCAATAGCTCTTCGAGGTCTTTGCATTCATGTGCCCTTTTAAGGTGAAATAAATCATACTTTTTGCCAAAAGTCCAGATGGCATTGTAAGCCCCGACAATCCCTGCCCATCTGCCAAATGCAATGATCCTGATATTTTTCTCATCTTTCAGGCATTCGTAATCTATCAATTGAATGTTCCTTTGGAGGATTTCCTGCAAAAGAGTGCGATTATAGGATTGTTTCTTTATGGTATGTGAGAAGAAGAAATAAACCTTGCCAGAAATCAATTCACTAATCGGAACCTCTTTCACACCAAACAGCACATCACAATCATCCACGGATTCCACCACCTCAATTCCCTGAGATTGGTATTCATCATCAGAAAAGCAACGATCATTACTTTTCTGTACTACCCATGTAACAGAAGGATACTGCTTTTTCAGAATAGCCATGTGATCGGGAGTGAGGGGTGTCCGGGAATCTGTCGGCTGTTTTCCTTCCCGAATTACCCCGATTTTTTTAATTTTCATTTGTCAAAGCATTTATATTTTTATCTCAGAGGTTTTCGCTTGCTAATTTGTTTTCCGGTGAATAGGCTTTTCGGATATTGAATAGGCTTTTCGGATATAGTGATATAATTTGAATTCACTAAATTTGTAAAAACTAACGAATGAATAGGACTTTAATAAATAAATTATCTGAGTATTTTTCTAATCAACCAATTGAAAAAGCATGGTTGTTCGGATCTTATGCCCGGTCAGCAGAGAACAACAACAGTGATATAGATATTCTGGTAAATTTCATTCCAAATGCTAAGATTACTCTATTTAGGTACATCCATATTATTAATGATTTACAGAACTTGACAGGAAAAAAAATTGACTTGGTGGAAAATGGTCAACTTAAGCCATTTGCTGTGAATGGTGTTGATCAAGAAAAGGTTTTAATCTATGAGAGAAAAGCCTAGGGATAAAGATAGGCTTCTTCACATGATAGATGCTATCAACAATATTCTTGAATTTGTTGAAAACAAATCTTTTGAAGTTTATAAGAAAGATAAAATATTAAGATTTGCTGTAATTAAAAACCTTGAAATTATTGGCGAAGCGGCTTATCTTCTTACACAAGAATTTAAAGACAACCACCATTCAGTGGAATGGGAGATATAATTGGAATGAGACATATTTTGGTCCATGACTACTATCAAATAAGCGATGAAATAATTTGGGCTACAATTGAAACCGATCTCGATCCTTTAAAAAAAGAAATACTTAAATTTTTATCTCCATAAAGAATTGATCAATAAAGTTATTAATTCTCTTATCGCATTGAAGTCCTATGCCTTTGTTAAAACTTGTCATTTTTTGGGTGATCTACTACTTTTTGCACAGTTTTTTAGTAACAGAAAATGTGCAAAATTTTTTCCTAAATAATCTCAATATTTCCCGTCAAACTTTCAGATTAGTGTATGTCATCCTCTCATTAGTTTTATTCGTTGCCATATTATTTTACCTGGCCACGATGAATCATCATTATTTCTGGAATAATACAATTTCCAAATTTATGGGTCTCACGCTGACAACCTACGGCTTATTTGTTATTCGCAAATCCTACAGAAAATATTTTACAAAAGCTTTCCTTGGACTTGCTGATCCTGTCCTTGAGTCACGAAAACTTATCACCGAAGGCATTCAGGGAAGAATCAGACATCCGCTCTATGCGGGATCCATTCTTCTGATTATTGGATTTTTTCTCTATATGCCAACTCTTGAGAACCTGATTACTGTTCTAATTTCCTTAATTTATATTTTCATAGGTATTTACCTGGAAGAGAAAAAATTGGTCAAAACTTTCGGAAAGGCGTATTTAGAGTACAAATCGAAGGTGCCAATGATCATACCCCGCATCCGTAAGTAAAATTTACACCGAACAATTCAACAAGGTCAAACAATCTTTTTTTGACCACTTTTTGTTAAATTGAAGTATGAATTCATCCTTTTTTAAGAAGATCCTTTTGTTAGCGGGTCTTTTTTTAAGCTTTAGTTGCTTTTCTCAGAACAACCAAATTGATAGTCTGCTAAATTTATTGCCCAATACAACAGACACGATCAGGTTTGATGTACTTAGCAAACTGTTCTGGAGTACATTTAATACGGATCCACATCTCGCTAAAACTTATATAGACGAAGAAAGGGAATTAGCAAAAGACCTGGAAAATGAATTGTACCTGGGCAGGTCTTTCAATGACCTGGGGGTCTATTACTGGACTCAGTCACAGCTTGACAGCTCCATTTGGTCATTTAAGCAGGCATTGAAAGTTTTTCAGAAAATTGAGATTAAAGACCGGGAAAATGCTACACTGAACAACCTGGGGAATTTGTATGCAGATAAAGGAGATTACGACGAAGCCGTCAATTATTACCTGCAATCAATTAAAATTAAAGAAGAACTCGGTGTTAGAAGGGACCTGGCAACAAGCTACAATAACATTGGTAATATTTATGTCGAATCAAATGACCTTGAAAAGGGGAAGCAGTACTACGATAAAAGCCTGGAATTAGCTTTGGAATTTAATGATACTGCAACTTTAACAGTTTGCTATTCTGGTATTGCCATGATTCATCAAAACCAGAAAGAGTTCAGAAAAGCTATCAACTATAGTGCCAGGGCACTGAGTCTTAGTCGAAAATCTAACAACCAATATGCTGTAGCGCTGAACCTGGGAAACATGGGCCAAAATTATTACAGAATCTCAAATTTTGACAGCTCCCTTTATTACCTGGAGCAAGCTTCCATGATCAATTCTGAAATTGGCAATCAACATGCATTAGCGATCAACTACCGCGAAATGGCCAGGGTATTAATTGATAAGAACATGTTCAACCAAGCGCTGAACCAACTCCAAAATAGCTTAAATATTGCCAGCGAAATTGAAGCCATGCGTGAAGTGATGCACGGCTATGAAGTTTATTCTTATTTGTATGAGAAAAAAAGAGATTATCTACAGTCGCTCGAATACTATAAGAAATTTAAAACCGTACAAGACAGCATACTTAATGAGGAAACCAAACTCAAAATGAATGAGTTGGAACTAAGCTATGAAACAGAAAAAAAAGAAAAGGAAATTGCTGAACAGAACCTTGAAATTGAGACGTTGAAAAAGGCTGCCCTTATTGAGGGATTCAGGAGAAAATGGTTGATTGGAGGGTTGGTCGTGGCAGTAATGTTAGGTGGTTTGACCTACTACAGCCAAAGACAGCGGTTAAAGAGACAAAAACTGGAGAGTGAGAAAAAACGTCTGGAGGTTGAAAATGAGCTGACCATTAAAAAGAAAGAACTTACCACACACACGCTGCATCTCGTGCAAAAAAATGATTTGTTGGATGACCTGAGCGTAAAGCTCAGAGAGTTAAAAAAATCTCCTCAGGTTAATAAAACTGAAATAAACCATTTGATTCAAAAGATAAAAAGTGATAAGGTAGCAGATAAGGATTGGGACAACTTCAAATTATATTTCGACCAGGTCCATGAAGATTTTGATAATAAATTAAGGCAATATTTTAACGACCTAACCAGCAACGAAATACGTCTTGCTGCACTGATGAAAATGAAACTTTCGACCAAGGAAATTGCCTCCATTCTAAATATTTCTCCTGACAGCGTTAATAAAGCCAGATACAGATTGAGGAAAAAGCTTAATATGGATAGCGAAGACCGGCTGGAGGATTTTATATTGGCATTGTAAATAAAAAGAGGCTGCCACAAAAACTCATTTATGACAACCTCATATTGATACATTAATCTCCGTTTAGTCCGAATACATTTAACCTTCTTATTTCAGGCGTGTCAAACGAAAATTCACTTTCACTTCTCCAAAATCAAGTGCGTAATCAATCCCGGAATAGGGTATTTTATTTAATGACAATACCTCACCAGGATTGATATCGCCAAAATTTTCATCTGCATCAGGACTTACATCCGACTCTCTCATCTTTCCTCCCATCAATACATGAAAAGTTTGATAATCCGGTTTGTATAATTCGGTAGTCAGGCTCATTCCGATATTGGACGATTTACCTTTGGCAATGGAAACATAGTGATCTTCGTCTTTGTTCCAATCGAGTCTGTTACCAACCCTGTCATTGCTGCCATTTCTGACATAGGTCCATATGTGACCATAAACTTCACCGGCTGAGCCATTTCCATCCTGGCAGCTTACACAGGTAATGCTTTTTAGTTCAATTCTGTAAATCGGATAGGCTATATCGCAGGTTCTCACAAAATATTCCGAAGAGAGAACTACCCTTGCTACTGCATTGTCTTTCAAAAATCTTAACTTATATGAAAGAGGCGCTCCTGGCGAATCTTTGGAATAATTTCCTCCTGAAGAAATGTATTCGTAAACATCTGAAGGTCCGGAAACTGTTTGTGCAGCGTCATCCCCTGAACCACCTATGATCAGGGCTTTGATATTCGATTCAGCTAATACTTTCTCATAATCTGCATCAATGCTTCCTCCACCGGAAGCGAACGAAGCATCAAAAGCAGCCTTAATTTCCGTGCGTGAATAGTTGGTTTCAACTGTATAGAGAATCATCCTTCCATAGGTAACAGTAGATACATAAACAGGACTGGTTGACCCCAATGTATTTATGTCCGGCAGAGATGTAAATAATTCGGATGGATCTGAAGGGAGATCCATATCAATTGTGTAATAAACCTGTAGAAATTTCAGAACGAAACGGTTGTGGTAAGTGGTACTGGAAAAATCAAATGAAGAGGATACCTTAGCGCCGGCAGAACGATAATTTGCCCCAATCGCCAGATTTAATTGCTCCTTGGAATATACCTGGGATATTTCATAATTTACCTTGGCAGCCGTTGCGCCAGTCACCTCCTGATCAAGAATTTTCTTAATGCCTGCCCTTATCGTTGATAACTTCGGATCGCCAACTTTAACCACCGGGCTTCCGGCAATATTTTGCAGTGAGATGGATAGTGTGATAGAATCCCTGTTTGCAACGATGGGAAGATATTCACCAGTGGGTATACTTTCACCCTTGACCAAAGCTCCCGGATAAATGACGTCAGTGGTAGGATCGAGGGATAGCATTTCATCAAATCCAGGGGCTGCTTTATAATAAGCAGTGTAACATTCCAAAGATGTATCATCAGTGTCTCTTCCAGGGTCTTCCTGTTCCAATAACTCTGGTTCGGATAATTCCTCAGGCTGTGAAAAAAGATTCAAGGTAACAACCTGGTTGTTAAAAGCTCTTTGCTCATCTGATGATGGACCGGGATTCAATTCGTCATCCATGTTATCACAGGAAAACAGGACTAAAACAAATATCATGTAAGACAAATATTTGTTCACGGATAGGTTATTTATTGTTTTCATAATCAGAACATTTGGTTTCAACTGAATGGCAAAAGATTTTCTCTTGCATGCTCCAAATGTCCCTAAAACACTTTTATAAGCCTATTTTTGAAAGTAGACAAAGGGTGGACATATCTTTCGATGTGTGGTTTATGCGATGGACAAATGATGGACAAAATGAAAATTTTTGAGCCCTGGGAGTTTGGGTATTGGGTATTGGGCATTGGGCAAAATAAAAAGTGAAAAGTAAACTGTAATTAGTAAAAAGTGGATTAAATTACTGATTACAGAAGACCGATCACCGATTACTTCCTTTCAGCTTTGAGCTTTCAACTTTAACCTTCTCTGCCCTCCGCCCTTTAAGAATCAAGAGAGCTTTTTATCCTTCACATGCCTATCGAGAAACTCAATCACGCGGTCGATGTCCAAGCTAGGTTGGATCTCCCCAAGTGAATTGATCTTCACATCAAAACCTTCCAGTTCAGGGTTTACTTTGAGATTTTCTTTTTTTATTAGTTTGCTTTTTTTTCTCTTTTTCATGATCCGAGGGAAGAAAATGCCTTATCGATACGTCGAATTACGGCATCTTTTCCCACAATTTCTATGACGCCCATCAGGTCTGGGCCACCTCCCTGACCGGTTAGGGCCAAACGCAATGCCTGCATGACTTTTCCCAGTCCAATTCCCGTTTCTTCGGAGGTTTCGTTCAAAAGTTTATGTGCTTGTTCACCTGTTAACTCTGAATGGGTGTTTATTTTTTCTTTGAAGCCCTTCAGGAAAGCTATGGCTTCATCCTTCCATTTTTTGTTGGCTACTTTTTCATCATAGCTTTCGGGATCCTGGAAAAAGTATGTCCCGCTTAACCAAAGTTCTTTAGGAAAGGTAATTCTTTCCCTGAGAAGCTGCGAGATGGCCTCCGCTTTTTCCTGAGAACATCCAATACCTTCAGTTTTCAACTCTTCTATTAAATAGGCAGAAAGTTCCTTATTCGATTTTGATTTGATGTATTGCTGGTTAAACCATTGCGCTTTTTCAATATCGAATTTCGCTCCTGCCTTGTTGATCCTTTCAATGCTAAAAGCTTCAACCAATTCTTCGATAGAAAAAATCTCCTGCTCTGTACCGGGGTTCCAGCCCAGCAAAGCCAGGAAGTTTACAAGCGCATCCGGCAAATAACCCGCCTCACGGAAGCCCATGGAAAATTCTCCTGTCAAGGGTTCTGTCCAGTCCATCGGGAATACAGGATACCCTTTCTTATCAGCATCCCGCTTGCTGAGCTTGCCATTTCCATCGGGCTTTAGTAATAACGGTAGATGGGCAAATCGAGGCATCGTATCCTCCCAACCTAAAAATTGATAGAGCAAAACATGTAATGGCGCAGACGGGAGCCATTCCTCGCCGCGGATCACATGCGTGATTTTCATCAAGTGGTCATCCACCACATTGGCCAGGTGATAAGTTGGCATTCCATCAGACTTAACCAGGATCTTATCATCAATATTGGCTGTGTTGACCAAAACCCAGCCGCGGACCATATCGTTAAGCCTAACCTCTTCCTTTCGTGGTACTTTGATCCGGATTACATACGGTTCGCCAGCTTCCATCTTTGCATTTACTTCTTCTTCCGACAAGGTCAGTGAGTTCTTCATACTCATCCGGGTAATGTTGTCATAAACCGGATTAGCTACCTTGGCTTCCTTCAATCTTTCCCGCATGGCATCGAGCTCTTCGGGTGTGTCAAAAGCATAGTAGGCCTTATCCTCTTCAATTAGCTGTTGGGCATATTTCAGATAATGCTCCTTTCTTTCAGACTGCTTATACGGGCCATATTCCCCACCTTCCAAAATACCTTCGTCGGGTTGGATTCTCAGCCAATTCAAGGCTTCCTGAATGTATTCTTCCGATCCTTCTACAAACCGCGTCTGGTCTGTGTCTTCAATTCGTAAGATAAATTTCCCATTGTTTTGCTTTGCGAATAAATAATTGTAAAGTGCCGTTCGTACCCCTCCAATATGCAGCGCTCCCGTTGGACTTGGGGCAAACCGAACTCTTACCTCCTGGTTCATATCTGAAAAATCGTATTTAAAAATAAGGCCCCAAAGTTAGGGAATCAAAATCAGAAGTGGGAAGGATGAAGAGAGAAGTTTGGTGCGTAGTCCGAAAAGATCGGCATCGGGAAATTGGGTGTTCGACAAACCTGTATTCGAAGACCGATCATATAAGTTGTCAATTGTTAGTTACCAACTTATTTTTTCTCCTTACTAGGCTTTCCCCTTCCTATCCGAATGACCTAAATTTTTCTCAGGAGCAATGATATCTCTTACCAGCTGTTTGAGTTCAGTGATTTCCGGAAATCTCTGCTGTTCCTTTCTTGAAAAAACCAGATTCCCATCTGCAAAAACATTGAAAATTCCACCAGTAAGAGGTTTTAATGTTAGCTCCGAAATTTCATTCTGAAAAGTCATCAATAATTCCTGACCCATCCAGACAGCACGAAGCATCCACCTGCATTGTGTACAATACTCAATTTCAATTTTGTGATTTTGCATGATTAATATTAAGGATTAAATGCAAAACGGAAAAGAGTGTAAACAAGGAACTTTTATTGTAAGTTATCCGGCCAACTTTTCCTCACCATTGACAATCCATTCCTGAGCAGTATTAATACAAGGGAAATGCTGGGTTTTGCAAGATGTCAATGAGCCCAGTTCATCAAATTTCACTGCACATTCATTGCCGATAAGCGCAATTTTTTCGATTCGGGTTTTAATAAGGTTTTTAATGAATTTGTCCAGACACTCCCTTGAATTTTGAGAATTAAGAGAACAGTCACTAATCAGATATTTTGCATTATACTTTGAAAATGCATACTCAATTTTTGAAAAGAACTTTTGGACTTTCAGCCCTTCCTCGTTTTCCTTCAGTACGGCTATTATTGAATTGCTAACCCTGTCATAGCTGACATTCACATGTTCATTGCTCACGATCTCCACCATCTCCCCTTCTTCTCTATCTAACATCAATTATGTAAAAATTTAAATCAATCCTCGAAAAAAATATACACTGCAAATATACTTTTGTTTGCTAATTTTCGATGAAATTATTCAATTAATCGATATAATCTTTTAGAAAGTCTAATATTCAGAAACTTCATACGCTCTTTCAAAAGAGTTAACGATTTTCACTTCGATATTTTTGCCAAACATATTCGTTAATTTCCGAATTTGACCTTCCAGAATCTTCCATGATTTCTCATCAGATTCAACGCTTATAATTTTTCTGAGGCCGCATTTGGCCAGCGAGGGAAGAAAACGATGAAAAAACTCCTGGTATGTTTCCTGACTGTTCAGAGAAAATTTCTCCAAATTGTGAATTAATGTATTGACAAAATTTATTTTAAACCCTTTTAATACGGTATTGTAAATGATTGAGAATTCATCAGGATTTGTTGGTGTCCCGGACCATACAACTTTAATCGCCTTTCTGATCGGGTCATACTCTACAATAGCACTTTCCGTTTCCAATAATACCCCCATAAAATGTTGTTTGGATTGTTCTTCAAAAGTAATACCGTATAAAATAGGTATCCCGTTCAAAGATTTTACTATGTTACATTAATTGTTTAAACCATTAACATTTTGGATTTCAGGATGGCCACTTAAAATTATACCTGTCGTAATTAGGTTTAAGTGGTTAAAAATCAACCCGTTATTATTACTCTCCACTTAACATTTAATTCAATTTGTCATGGCTAATACTTATTCTATATGGATCGAATAGATAGGAATTCTAATAAATGTAAATATTACGATTAAAAACAAAAATAAACATTACATGTTATTCCGAAGTGAACTTATTCGATATAATATCATTCATAAGTTTTGCGATCTGATTAGTCGCTTAAGACTTACTTTCCATTTCTTTTGCAGATTTAAGCACCTTTTCCTTTAATCCTTCTTTAAAGGATTTCAGGTTCTCAGCGATTTTTTCTTCAAAAGCTCCAACAATTTGTGCGGCGAGGATACCAGCGTTTTTTGCCCCATCTAAGGCTACTGTTGCTACCGGGACTCCAGCCGGCATCTGCAAAATGGAAAGAATGGAATCCCAGCCATCTATGGAATTGCGGCTTTTTACTGGAACCCCGATAACGGGTAATGTAGTGAGTGAAGCTACCATGCCAGGCAGATGAGCAGCTCCACCTGCGCCAGCGATAATTGCTTTTAGTCCACGGGAAGCTGCATTTTTTGCATAGTCAAACATTCTGTCTGGTGTTCGGTGTGCGGAAACGATTGTGATCTCATAGGATACACCCAACTCCTTTAATACATCTGCCGCTTCTGACATGATATTTAAATCTGACTGACTTCCCATGATAATCCCAATTTGTGGCTGGTTCATGATATGATCTTTAAGGTATCTTTTACGATTCTGGCTTTTTTCTTTAATATATCAAGATTTTCATCGACAATGGTTACATGCCCCATTTTTCTATAGGGTTTGGTTATTTTTTTACCATACAAGTGGATATGCACACCTTCCATTGCCAGCGTTTCTTCGATCCCCACATACTTTGCATCTCCACTATACCCTTCTTCCCCCAATAGATTCACCATAGCAGATGGGCTTTTGATTTTTGTCGACCCTAATGGTAGGTTCAGAATGGATCGAAGGTGCTGTTCATATTGTGAGGTAATGTTGGATTCGATGGACTGATGCCCGCTATTATGGGGTCTTGGAGCAATTTCATTCACCAGGATTTCCCCATTTTTTGTCAAAAACATCTCAACGGCGAGAATACCGATCATATCCAGTTTTTGAATGACATCCAAGGCTACTTTTTCAGCCTTTTCCTCAATATCCAGAGATACATTTGCCGGTGAAAATAAAAACTCAACAAGATTTGCTTCAGGGTGGAAAGAGAGTTCAACAGCCGGAAATGAAACGATATTTCCGTCTTCGTTGCGGGCAACGATAACAGAAAGTTCTTTTTCAAAATCAATACTTTTTTCCAACAGCCCCGGGGCTTCAAAAGCATTTTCAATATCACCCTCATGAGAAAGTTTTAGTACACCCCGGCCATCATAACCTTCTTTTCCCAGTTTATTGAATGCCGGTAAAAATGAAAGGTGGTTTTTGATATCATCCTTTCCCTCTGTCAATATGAATTCCGCAGTCGGAATGTTGTGCCTTTGATAAAATTGCTTTTGGAGTCGCTTGTCCTGGATAAGTTCAATGACTTCCGGCTGAGGAAATACCTTTTTCCCTTCTTTAACCAATTGCTTGAGCGCCGCGGTATTAACGTTTTCGATTTCGATGGTAATGACATCCATCTGCTTACCAAATTGATACACTGAATCAAAATCGGTCAGCTTACCAACTTCAAATTTTGAAGCAACATTTTTACAGGGGGCGTTTTCATCCGGATCCAATATTGAAATGTCAATATTGAAATCGATGGCAGATTGAATGAGCATTCTTCCGAGCTGACCACCTCCTAAAACACCTAATTTTACATTCTGATCATACCTCATTTTCTCGATGCATTTCTTTAAAGCTGCAAAAATAAGGTTTTATTATAATTTTCATTTACTTAATATCAATCCCCATTTTCTTCATCAGTTCTATTGCATTAAAACTGGTACACGCACCTTTCTGCAATTTGTAATCGAAGAAGATCTCATTATTCACAATGCTGCTGTTAAAGCTATAATTCTTAATTTTTGGATTAGTCTGAGTGAGCGTTTGAAGTTCCAAATCGTGGGTGGATACCAAACCAATGGCATTGGACCTGCTCAATTGTTCGATCAGGGTTACGGCGCCTTTATGTCGGTCATGGCTGTTGGTGCCTTTTAAAATTTCATCCAATAAGTAAAAGGTGAGCTTTTTATCATTTAATGTTTGGATCAAAGATCTGATCCTGATCAGTTCGGCATAAAAGGTAGAAACATTTTCCTTCAGGTTATCTTTCGTCCGCATACTGGAAAACATCTCACAAGGATAGAAATCCATCTTTTCAGCGCAAACTGGCATACCACACTGAGCTAATATGAGGTTCACACCAATTGCCCTGAGAAAGGTGCTTTTTCCTGCCATATTTGAACCGGTGATAAGGGAGGAAGAACCTACACCATTCATCTCAAAATCATTGTTGACCCGTACTGATTCATCGATAAGAGGGTGACCGATATTTTTTACCATGAGACAAACTTCGGATTCTGAAATCGTAGGAAAGTCAAAGCCCGGATGGCTATATGAAAATGCGGTGTATGAAAACAACGTCTCAAAACACCCCAAAGTTTGAAACCATATTTCTATTTCATTCTTGTTGTTATGTTTCCATTTTTCTGCCAAATAGAGGAATAAAATATCAAGCATAAAAAAGGAATTGACCAGGGCATAAAACATGTTGCCACGATTAACAAACAAATCCACAATCCGACGCAATCTTTTAATTTCGTGGGAAGAGTTGGTTGAATGATGGATAAATTTTGACTGAAGGTTGCGAAGATATTCATTAGCAAAACTCTCCTTTTCAATCAGCCTGATCATTTCAAATCTGGCGTTAAGCTCATCCTGAACCTTTATCATTGCGGTGGTCAGATTTTGCATGGTTTTTAATTTTGGACCAAGCACGGATGCGCTAATAAATAGGAAGCTGAAAAGCCATAAAAAGCTAATGCTTCCTATCACTACAAAATATGAAGTGATCAGGATAAGGATCCAGACAACAGCCATTATGACAATCAAAAGATTCAAGTTTTTGGTCCTTTCACTGCTTTGAATCCATTCAAGAAATACAGCAAAGTTGGATTTTTCTTTTTTTACATTTGTTCTTCCGTAACTTTCGAGATTTTGTCGCCAGTCCAGTTTGTCTTTCAGTTCTTTTATAGCCGCATGACGGTTCTTGATTTCCCTTGGATTTTGATGAATTAAAAGGTCTTTAGCCAACTGGTTTTTCCCTTCGTCAGTGGTACACCTTGAAACTAACTGATAAATAGAATGTTGCCCAAAAATGTCGAGATCGTAAGCATAGGGATGATCGGGGAAAAGATATTTCTCCCCGGTTTCAAATTTGCTTAAATCAAGTTTAAGTCTTTGTATTTCCTCCTGATTAATTTTGGATAATGTTTTATAAAAATCCTTTTTATACCGGGCTCTTTGATGCTTTTTAACCAGCATACCAAATACAAAAAAGAAAAGGACCAAAAAAAGTATGGAGATTAAGTATAGTTCAAAACGGATGAAAATGATTAAAATAGCGGCAAATAACAGAAATGAAATGATTCTTAGCCAGGAAAGATTGGTCGATCTGTCCCGGTATAAGTCGGAAAGGTTTTGAAATTTTTTGACCCGGTCCTGAAAAATCGAAAGCATGGTTGAATGAATGGTTTAGAAAGTGAATATTAAAAGAAAAATCTACAACTTAGTTATCCAAAAGAATTTACAAGCTAAAAATATAAAATGAATAGCATTGCAGCGATTGTACTAGCGGCGGGATCAAGCAGCCGATTGGGTCAACCCAAGCAATTGTTAAAAGTCAGAGGGAAATCTCTCGTAGGAATTGCCGTGGAAAATTGTTTGAATTCCGGAATTGACAGGGCAATTGTGGTATTAGGCTTTAATAATGAAGCAGTAGTTGAAGTACTAAGGGATTACCCTGTTAAAACCCTGGTCAATCAAAATTGGGAAAAAGGAATGGGCCATTCGCTTTCTTTCGGTTTGAATCATTTGACTTCACTTTGGCCGGATATTGATGGTCTCCTTATCCAGCTTTGCGATCAACCATTTATTCCTGAAAGCCACTTTGTTAAACTGATTCATTTATTTTTAAAAGGGGAAAAATCAATAATCGCCTCCCTCTACAAAGATACTTTTGGCCCGCCACTAATTTGCGATAAAAGATATTTTCCGGAATTGGAAAAATTGGATGGAGATAAAGGTGCAAAAAGCATTTTTCAAAAATATAAGGAAGAATTGTACCTTGAGCCCTGTCCGGAATGTGCTGCGGATATAGATAAACCTGAAGATTTGGAACTTATCAGAAAGAAATCAGGTTGATATTCTTCCGGTTAATAGTTGGTAGATTATTAAAAACTTACATTAGTTTTTGGTTAATATTTTGCTTTATTTGACTTTTTAAGAAATTAAATTCAATTTAATATTGGAATAGTTAAATTTTTTAAGGATAGATTTTTTCGAATTGTTTTAATCCAGTCATTTCCACTGATTTTTTATATGACTCATTAAGACTTTTTAATTTAAAACTCAAAATTATGTTACATCACACTTCAAAATTGTTAGTGATACTATTTTTTCTGGTATCAGCAAATGTCTTCTGTCAACCTGATATGAAATTCGGAAAGGTTTCGAAAGAAGAAATTGAAATAAAGGAATACGCATTAGATCCTTCCGCTGAAGCGGTTGTATTATTTGACTACGGAAGCGCACAATTGGATTATTCAATGAATCAAGGCTGGAGGGTTAATTTTAAAAGGCACTGCCGCATCAAAATATTCAATTCGACAGGTTTCGATTGGGCAACTGTATCAATCCCACTTTATGATTATAATGGTATCGAGGATGATGCCGGGGTGATAAAGGGGTATACTTATAATTTGGAAAATGGTGAAATTACCAAAACCAAATTGGGGAAAGAAAATAAGTTTACTGAGCAACTGAGCAAGAGGTGGAAAGCACAGAAATTTACTATGCCGGATGTGAAGGAAGGATCGGTCATTGAATTTACTTATACGATTTCTTCGGATTATTATTCAGAAATCCGTGACTGGCACTTTCAAAAGCCTATACCTATTATGTGGAGTGAATATACAGTTAAGTACCCTGAGTATTTTAATTACCTGCATTTATCGCAAGGTTTCGAGCAGTTTCATACCTATGAGACAAAAACCGAAGGAGGTTCTCTCAATGCGGGAAACGGTCAATCACTTAGTTATTCTACAAAGGTTTTCCATTGGGCAGTTAAAGATATGCCTGCATTGAAGGATGAAAAATTCATATCAGATGCCAGTAATTTCTATCAACATGTGGAGTTTCAACTTGCCGACATCAACACTCCATGGAATGGTTATGAACCGGTACTGGGCACCTGGGAGAAAATTAATATTGAGCTGTTGAACAGTGATAAATTTGGCAACCAACTACGTCCAAAAGGTTTTTATAAAGATGTAATTGACAATATAAATTCTAAAACAGATAAACCCACTGAAAAAGTAGAGATGGTATTTCGCTATGTAAGTGACAATATCAAATGGAATAAAAGGAATACGTATTGGCCTGACGATAATACAAAGAAAGCATTCGATGAAAAGACTGGTAATTCCGCCCAAATCAATATGCTGTTAATTTCCATGCTGAAATCCATGGATATCCAGGCCTATCCGGTGATCATGAGTACAAGGGAATATGGATTGATCAATCCGGTACACCCGATTCTGGATAAGTATAATTATTTGATTGCAGAAGTGATCGTGGATGGCAAGTCCATTTTACTTGATGCCACGGAAAGAAACCTGCCACTGGGCATGCTTCCCAGCCGGTCATTGAATCAGCTTGGCCGAAGGATTTGCAAGGAGAATCCGGGGTGGGTGAACCTGGAACCAGGATTTGCATATGATGTACTGAATTTTTATACCGCTGTGATTAGCGAGGATGGGCAGTTGACAGGACAGGGACAGCGTAAAAAGGATGGATATAGCGCTCGAAATGTGAGGAATAAGATTGACCAGGACGGTCAGGATAAGTACATCGAAAGTGTAAAGGAGAAATTACCTGATTGGTCGATTGAAAACTACAATATTGAAAATTATGATGATGTGTATTCCAGCGTTAAAGAGAAATTTGATTTTTCAGTTGAAAATGCGGTTATGGCTGCGGGGAATATGATGTATGTCAATCCAATCTTTGATCGGGAGGAGAATGAAAATCCATTCAAAAAGGATGTTAGAAAGCTTCCGATTGATTTTGTCTACCCGGTTCATGAAAAATACATTGTAAACTTTGATGTACCAGAGGGATACGATATCGAGGAAATACCTGAAAGTATTTCTCTCACAACTCCTGACAATTCTTGTTCTTTTGTCTACCATGTTAAAAAATTTGGCAATAAAATTCAGGTCAATTACGATTTCAATGTTAACAGATCATTTTATGGTTCGCAGGAATATGGTCAACTCAAAGAATTTTTTGATATCGTTTATAGCAAGACAGAAGAACAATTAGTCTTAAAGAAATTATAATTTCATGATGATGAAAAGACAGATTATCGCAATCTTAGCAGGTCTATTGTTCATGCCGTTTATTTCAAAGGCTTTCAATGATAATCCTGCCTATAGCATAGATAACATTCCGGAAAATTTGTTTATTAATAGCCATACGATTGTGAGAGAGCATGAAATGAAATTCACGATTGTTGATGAAGGTAATTCCAGGTTAAAGGTCAAGGTGGTAAAAACAATTTTGAATAAAAAAGGGGATCACAACAATGCCCTCACAGTTTTCTACGACAAATTTGTATCAATTAATAGCTTGAGTGGGAAACTATATGACAGGAATGGTAAGTATATCAGAAAACTAAAAAATTCAGATATCGAAGATTACAGCGCGGTTTCCAGCTTCTCAATTTATGAAGATAGCCGGGTAAAGCATGCACGCATTTTCTATTCAGACTACCCATATACCGTTGAATTTGAGTATGAAGTGACCAAAAAAAGCATGCTTTATTATCCGGGCTGGAGTCCGGTAAACACACATTCAATTTCCGTTGAAAATTCCTCGTTTGTTGTTGAAGCTGCTTCAAATTTTGATTTTCGCTATCGCGAATACAATTTGGAGCAACCTGCTCAAGTTTCAATTTCCGGTGGCATAAAAACACATACCTGGCAAATAAAGAATTTTCAAGGATTTGAGTATGAATCAAACATGCCGGAGATGTCTGAAGTTTTTCCAAGGGTGTATCTGGCTCCTAATAGATTTGATTTTGATGGGATTCCCGGCGACGGCAGTACATGGAAGTCTCTTGGAGAATTTATATGGAAATTAAACAATGGCCGTGATGAAATACCTGAAACTGTTAAGAGTGATTTACGGGAGCTTACATCCGGTCTAAATTCCGATAAGGAAAAAATAAAAGCTATTTACCAGTACCTTCAAAATACTACAAGGTATGTCAGCATCCAGTTGGGAATCGGTGGATTTCAGCCATTTACAGCTGAATATGTTAAGCAAAATGGATATGGAGATTGCAAAGCACTGACAAATTATATGTACTCATTATTGAAAAGCATTGGCATACCATCGGTTTATACCTTAGTAAAAGCCGGAGATGATGAGCCTGATATTAAATATGATTTTCCAATGAATCAGTTTAACCATGTCATCTTATGTGTTCCAAACAAGGGGGATACTGTTTGGTTAGAGTGTACAAGTCAGACCAACCCATTTGGTTATCTCGGTACTTTCACGATGGACAGGCATGTGCTTTTTATTACCAAAGAAGGTGGGAAAATTGGAAAAACACCGTCTTTCGGTTATGACAAAAACCTTCAATACAGAAAAGGTGTGGTAAAACTTTTTGAGAATGGCAGCGCCAATTCCAATGTCGTGACAAATTATTCAGGATTGCAATACGAAAATGTATCCTGGACACTGAATGAAGGTAAAGAAGAGCAAAAAAAGTTTATCTATGAAAGTGTTGATCTACCAAGTTTCGAATTGAAGGATTTTGCTTTTTCATGTGATAAATCTCCATATCCTAAAGCAGAACAGAATTTGGAACTGGAAATACGAAGATTTGCAACTGTTAGTGGTCAGCGGATCTTTTTTCAACCAAACCTAATGAACAGGCAATCCAAAATGGATAAGCCCATGAAAGAGAGGAAATTTGACCTGGAATTGACTTTCCCTTATCTTGATATTGATACTATTGTTTATAACATTCCCGAAAACTATCACCTGGAATTTTTACCTGGGGAAATTAATATCAAATCCGATTTTGGTAGCTACTATTCAAAGGTAATCCAACAGGAAGGGCAGGTAATTTATATACGGGAAAGGAAAAAATATGAGGGAATCTACTCCGCAGAAAAGTACAATGATTTCGTCAAATTTATGAACGACATCGCTGAAGCGGACAAGCAAAAATTGGTTTTAGTAAAGGAGACGTGATATGTAAAAAGTTAGTATTCACAAAAAAAAGAGGCTGAAGGATTTCAATTTCAGCCTCTTTTTTTATGGACAGCAATTAGTTAAAACTTTCCAAACTTCAGTGTCAGGAAATAATTCCAGTCGTCAAAAGCATTTGCATCCGTATTAACTAATTCAAGGTCTTGTGTAATTCTGTAGGTAGCACCCATAGCTACCCTAAAGCTCCTTGCAACGTTTAGTTCTATTCCAACTCCTGGTTCGAAGTACCAGTATACATCATCGTCAACCAGGTAACTGTCGTGATAGTAGGTTTGCTCCCAATCCGTAACATATCCCAACCATCCGGCGCCACTAGCTATTGGAAAGGTGACATGAACTATATTGTTTGAAAATAGTATCGGCTCGATGAAGAGCCCGCCATATCCTCCCACTGCACGTGTGTTGAATATGGGATCTATGTCAGGGTATTCACCAGTTGGAATGATACCATAGCCCTCAATTCCAATTGCTACCGTACGATTAATGATCCATCCTCCCCGAATACCCGCCAGTACAATATTTTTATCATTGAATTTTGTGGCTTTAAAAGACAAGGCGCCAAAGCCTCCGGAATGCTTATTTCCATCTGACAGTGTTTGAATTTCCTCTTGCTGTTGTTTTCGTATTTCTGCTTTAGAGGGAGAGGACGGCTCCGGACTCACGGTTAATGTTTCGGTCCATACAGAATCATTGATTTCACTGGCCTGAACTTCACCCGAGAGATTACCTTGTGCGTTGCTTGGAGTGACACTTCTCACCCCATTGCTCATGGGGTCCAGGGTAAAACTTTTAGGAATTATTTCTACAGAATCCTTTTTTTCTTCCTCTGTGTAGACACTCTGCTCTTTTAATTCTGCATTTTTATCTTCCTTTTTTTCAACGTTCTCATCCTGAGAAAAAGACTGCACTCCTATGCTCAACAAAAAAAACAGTACAACAATTCGCTTCATTTTCAAATTTTTACCTTAAAGACAGTAGTCTTGATAAAAAGGTTTCCAATTGAATAAAATAAATTGTCTAGTAACTTTTTGCCAGCTTTTCTGCTTCGTTGAAGAATCCCAGAGCATACTGAAGGATTTCATTAGATTCATTGATAACCGGATAGAAATATTCATTTCCCCAGATACCTTTCGCGATTTCAGCTTTCGCCCGGAGTTTGATCAAATCTTTTGAACGTTCGAACCCTTTTTCATCAAATTCTACTTTGACGCTTTCGCCTGTTTTGACTAATTCATCAAGCATGTCGTCGGTGATTTCAAAATTGTTAAGGTATTCGTCAAAAGTCATCTTTTCCAGCTTCTTTTTATTCTTGTCCTGGTATTTCAAGGTGAATTCACGCATAGCATTTGAGTAAATCAATTTGCTGATATATGCAGAATTTTCAGCAGTATCCAATGCAACAAAAACATCCGGCATGATACCTCCACCACCGTAAACCGTACGGCCATGTTTCGTGTGGTACTTTAATGAATCAACGAACTTGATGCTATCTTCATGGAAATACTCGCCATGTGTGAAGCGTTTTCTCTGATCAGAATAGTAATCATTTAGATCTTCTCCGAACGGTTTTTGGATAGATCTGCCACTAGGTGTATAGTATCGGCTGATTGTCAATCTTAATTCGCTTCCATCCGATAGTCGGATAGGCTGCTGCACCAATCCCTTTCCAAATGACCTTCTTCCAACGATGAGTGCCCGGTCATTATCCTGAAGGGCTCCTGCGACAATTTCAGATCCTGATGCACTTCCTTCGTCTATTAAGACGATTACTGGCCCATCTTCAAATTTACCTTCACGGGTAGCCCTAAATTCAGCACTGAATCGCTTTTCTTTTCCATCCTGAGATACAATAACAACATCTCCACTTAGCATCTCATCAGCCATATTGATTGCACGGTCCATGTATCCACCAGGATTATTTTGAAGGTCGAGAACAAGCTTTTTCATTCCTTCAGCTTTTAATTCGCTGAGAGCTTCGACAAATTCATCATAAGTAGTAGCTGCAAAGCGTGAAACTTTAATGTACCCGATTTCATCATCGATCATGTATGAAGTATCCACAGAGAATTGCGGTATTTTGTCCCTAACAATGGTAAAAGGAATGAGCTCAACAGAGTTTCTTCGTTTTATTTCTACTTCAACTTCGGTACCTTTTTCTCCTCTCAACCGGTCAATAACTCCTCGATTGGTTATACCAATTCCGGCAACATTCTCGCCATCAACAGATATTATTTTATCACCTGCCTGCAGTCCTACACTTTCTGAGGGGCCACCTGAAAGGGGTGCAACTACGTAAATGGTATCTTTGATAATGTTGAATTCTATTCCGATTCCTTCGAATTCACCTCTCAGCTCTTCATTGGAAAGTTTGGCTTCTTCTTCGGGGATATAAACCGTATGTGGATCAAGGTCTTCCAACATTTTTACAATGGCAGTTTCCACAAGTTCTTCATTGTTGACCTCATCGACATAAGCCTGATCGATGGCATTCAGAACTTCACGGAATTTCATGATACTGGAAAGCAACGATCCGTCTTTTTGGTCATTTTTAGCTATACCTGCTCCGAGTAGTATTCCTGCTGCTAAACCTATGGCAAGGATGATCGGAATTTTTATTTGAAATTTGGTGTTTTTAATCTTACTCACAATGTCAGCTATTTAAATTTTGATGATTCAAACTGCTAATATACGCAATGATTTCACGAATATTTGGCAATTATTTAATATATGTCCAATTTCGGGTTACGAATGGTTAGAGAATTAGTTTAATTAATTAGTCAATGTGTATTAACCTAAGTTTCAAACCTTTATATTTGTAGATTGTTATCCGGATATTAAATGATTTCAAACAGGAAAATAACTGAATTAATTAACGAAAATTATGTCTACGGGTATGTATTATATTACCTGGGCATTCAATTTTATAATTATTCGGAAAAAACCCTGGAAGAAGCGTGTAGGGAAAAGGGATTGAATGTAAAGAATGTCATTAAAAATCTGGAAGCTGTCAGAGAACAATCGGAAGAAGAGAACATTGCTCTGAAAAAATATCCGATCGATCTGATCATCGAATACCTCATTCATGCCCACTATAATTTTGTCAAAAAAAGGCTTCCGTATTTAGCAAGATTAATTGAGAATTTACCACCCGATGCTTTTCTGAACCCGGTTATCAATGATCTAAAATTTGTCTTCCCGATTTTTGTCGAAGATTTCATTCAACACATATACCAGGAAGAAGATACCTTTTTTTACTATATCAGGTTGTTAAATAGAGCGCTCAGCAGAGATTGCAACATGTCAGAGTTGTATTATCAGATGGAAAAAAATACCATCCAGAATTTTGCTGTCGAGCATGATCTTCACGATGATGAAATGGAGGGCTTGCAGCATATTGTAGAAAGCTTTACGATTGATGAAGACTCACATCTGCTCTATAAAGTGACAATTGCTGAGCTAAAGAACTTCCAGAGAGACCTGAACATACATGCAGGGATTGAGAACGAAATTTTATTTCCAAAGGCCCTGGAGCTTGAGAAAAAAGTCAGAAACAGTATAAGAACCAAAATCAGGCAAAATTAATGGCCAGGATTATTGCCATCGACTATGGCAAAAAAAGGACAGGAATTGCTGTAACGGATCCATTAAAAATAACGGCTGGGCCACTTGAAACAATCCCCACCCAAAATATTTTCCCCTTTCTTGATGATTACATAAAAAAAGAACCTGTTGAAGGAATAGTTGTTGGCATGCCCAGAAAGCTGGACAATTCTGACACGCATACCACACAAGATGTCATTAGGCTCATTGAGAAATTAAAACAGAAATATTCTCAGCTGAATGTATTTGAGGAGGATGAGAAGTTTACTTCCAAGCTGGCAAAAGATGCTATGCTGATGGGTGGAATGAAGAAAAAAGATCGGAGAAATAAAGAAAATATTGATCGTATCAGTGCTGCGATTATACTTCAATCATTTCTATCAAGGCATTCTCTTTAACCTGCTGGGCTCTGGATCATCATGTACAAATAGGTATTGATCGACATAGAAACCACAAACAATCCCACCAATACATATTGCTCAAAAGCTTTTTTATAAATGATAAAAGGCAGCAAGACGAGAAGGTCAAAAATGATCATACCCGGAATTAGATTTTGAAATTCATAATTCTTCAAAAAAGCCGATGCAACAACAAAGGCATACAAACCGTGAATGGCGAAAATTAAAATATAGAAATACGCAAGTGTCTTTTTGCTCTTTTCATTTACCAGCTTCAATGACTTTAAAGAATCATTAAAACCAATCATTGAAAACGCCAATAAGGAAAGTAGTAACAAAGTGAATTTAATCGATACTGGCATTTCCCTGGAAAAAAAAAGTGCACTGGTAAAAACTAAAAAAGCAAATCCGCTATAAAGTGCATATTTAAGATAAGAATCCGATGATTTCCGATTCTTAAAATAATCAATGGAAAATTTTGCGAGGATAATACCGACCCCCAGTAATTCCATCATTTTTAATTTCAGGACAATAGGCATTTGCAAAAAGTAGGCAAGTGTCGTTAGCACATAAATGACAAATACCGTGTAAATCAGACTTTTCATATCAACAAAAAATTGGTTCGCGAAAATAAGTCGAGAAAAAGTGAATTAAAAATAGCAGATCAACTTTGTGGTAGCGATAGCAATTTTTTGATCCGATTCTTTATTTTTCAGGTGGGGGCTAGCTGAAAATTTTTTGAACAATCAGCAAAAAAACAATGAATATAATTCAATCCGTTATCTACATTGAACTTGATACTTGTATGAATCAATCTGTTTGAAAGATTTTAACAATGATTTATTCACAATTTCTGGAATGTTATAGAAAAATTTATTGAGATGTGTCCCGATACCATGGATTGAAAAAAGTGACATGTTTTACAATAAAAATGAATACTAAAATTCCCTGCACAAGCCATTTTAGTGAATATAAGTGAAAATTCGAGCAACCTTTCTATTGAACCGCCTATCAAAAAATCTAACTTTAACATGCATTTTCTAGTGGAAATTAGAAAGTAAATACCTCTTTCTTATTAAATTAAAGATGATATTTGAGCTAGGCTGAATATTAACCAAATAATCTTCTCAAATAACATGTCAAAAAACTTGGGTACGGAAAACTGGAAAAGGATCAAGTTCCCTAAAGGTTTCAAAACAAAAGCAAACTATCAAATTAGCAACTATGGAAGGGTGAGGAATATCCTGGAAGATGGATCATTCCACATAAAAAAACCCATTTTCCAAAATGGCCAGATCATTTATAAATTTACTTTCCCTGAAAAGCTTAATAATGATCAAAGGCTGATTCTGCATCAAAAAGCAGCGCATCTGGTGGCCAAACATTATCACATTGGCCTCTACAAAAAAGGGTGCTATGTCGTCTGGAAGGATTACAATAGATTAAATAACTACTTCAAAAACCTTCTTGTTTTGTCAGAAAGCGATGGTAGAAGCCACATAGCCAAAGGAAGATATCGACATCAGGATGTTGTTCAAAAGCTTATTCTGCCGAAGAATAAAAATCATGAGAATCATGATGAAGACGGAAAATTTAAACGGGTAGAAAGAGACGATGATTATTATAAATTGATAAGAACTATTCCTAATTATGAGATAAACCGGTCCGGAATTATCAGAAGGGCAGTACCGCCTTTTAAAGGAAAAGTGATCAAACCCAGGATGCATCCGAGTGGATTTTTGTTTTGTGACCTGAAGTATAAAAATAAACGATATACGGTATACCCCCACAAGGAAGTAGCCAAACAATGGAACATTAATGTGATGCCTGAAAGCCGCACGATCGTTAGCCACATTGATGGAGACCTGACAAACAACCATGCAGATAACCTGGAGTGGACAACACCAAAAGAGTCTGCAGAATTCACCAAGGCCAATAACAAAATAGACTATAAAAAGATCTGGGAAACCCGCCGAAAGAAATACGGAGAAACAGGATTTAGTAAAAGTAAGAGAAAGTAGTTTCTACTTACATTCAGAATTATTCATCTTTTAAGTCGTTATTAATTTTATTCACATTAGATAAAAGGATTATCTTTGTTGAAGGTGTATATGTTTTTTATTTGATAGGTGTATGTTCAGAATACTTTTTTTGTTACTCCTGCTGATTGGTTTTCAGTTTTCCCTGGCTCAGACAAACGGATCTCCACCATTTAAAACCCCCAATACGCATCATAATCCAAACCCCGATCCGAAATCGGATAAGCCGGAAGAGAAGAGCTTGAATTATATTATTAAGAAAGACACAAAGAAATTTTTGCCTGGAAATAAGTGCTTTGAAGATGCTACCAAAAAAATGGGGTTTATGTACATGGCAGTGCCGAAAGGCCAGTCATATTACACCTCAGAATTTGACAGGAATATGCATAACCTTGGGGTGAAGTTGAAACTGCTTTTCACAAGAGGGCCATTCTGGAAAATTAAAGTGAATAAAAAGTACAAGAAATGCCGGTATCCATACGGTGACGATATCGGATAATATCTCAATCCTGCAACACATTGACCATAAAGGTAGATTTCATCAAAAGCCAGGCGAGGAATAAAACAATCGCCCATTTAAGGTAAATGGAGTAATAATCTGTTGTATCCTTAAAATTGGTTTCTTTTATTTCGGCCTTTTCGTATTTGTCAATGAGGTTAAATACGTGCTCAAGAGCCTGATTGTTAGTTGCCCGAAAGAAACTTCCTTCACCAATCGAAGCGATTTCCCGCAATGTAGATTCATCCAGGTTATTATCAATATACCGGACTTGTCCGAACGGCCCTCTTCCCATAGGTACTTTACCTTCTTTACCAATCGCAATCGTGTAGATCTTTATATTGTGGGCATGGGCAAGTCTGGCAGCTGTCAGTGGGTCAATATTTCCGGCTGTATTGTCTCCGTCACTGAGTAGAATAACTACTTTTGATTTGGAATCAGATTCTCGCATTCTGTTGGTTGCAACAGCCAAAGCGCTTCCGATCGCCGTTCCCCTGGATTCAATTTTCGAAAAATCTATGTCTTCAATGTAGGTCCTTAAAAGCTCGTAATCGGTCGTAAGAGGAGCAAGTGAAAACGCATCTCCCGAGAAAATAACCAGGCCAATGCGATCCTGGAAACGACCATTGATAAAATTCATCGCAACATCTTTGGCGGCCTCTAGTCTGTTAGGTTCAAAATCCATCAATCGCATTGATTCCGAGATATCGACCACCAACATGATATCAATCCCTTCCGTCCATCTTTCTACCTTTTCATTGGATTTTTGAGGCCGGGCCAATGCGAGAAGTAAGCTTAATACAGCCAATGCTATTAACAGTTGGGGAATGAATCGTGTCAGGCTGGTAAGATCAAATTTTAATTTTCCTTCTTTTAAAGCAATGGTAAGCTTTGGAGAAATGAAGTAGTTAAGGACCCATCTTGCTATTAGAAATAAAATAATGATTGGAATGAGATAAAGAAAAAAACCAAACTCCCATTGGTAATTCTGTAAAACCCCTGGCAGATACCATTTAAGACTGAACCAATTTTCAACCTCCTGATCGAAATCAACCATGCTTCACCTCCTCAATTTTATGGTACAATCTGTCTGACGAAAATTGTTTCAAGTTTCCAAAAAGCTGGTGTATGTTGTTGGGTTTGATATCCCCATACAACCTCCTGTCTAATTGCTTTAACGTATCTTTCAAATCTTCATTTTGGTAGATCACAGAAATCTCTTTAGTGGTAAATTTTGTAATAGGTCGTTTTTCCAGCTTTTCGAGGTAATTTTTCCAAATGTTCAAGATGTGTTCTGTAATTGGCCTGGATACATCGCCATTGGCACTTGCGATCAATTGAGCAAATTCTTTCTCAAATTTCTCATAAGATCTTTTGAGTCTGTAGATCTTCAATTTTTGGTAAATGGTCTTACCGAAGATAATCGCCAGAACTGTTAAAACGAGAAGTACAAATGCAGCTCCAATGGAAAAATAAATATAATTAAACTGGGTTTTTACTTCTGAAAATTGAGTATTACTGGTAAGCGCCGGCGGAGTTTGTATGGAATCAACCACACTTTTAAAGTATAGGCTATCCGTATTAGAATAATAAGGTAAACTGTCTGCTCCCTCTAAAATAAAAACAGGAACCCTTAAGTAGAAAATGGAATCCAGTTCAAAAGATGCCAGTGTATAAATAACGCTGTCTTTTAATGTAGCAGAATCCAACCTCTTCGTAGGAAAATATTCCTTCTTTGAAAAATCGAAAGGAAAAAAATTGTATGAGCTATCCGGAAAGATCACTTTTTGATCAATAGGGTAGGAATAAGAAAGGGAATAGCTTACTTCCTCACCAATTTTTATAGAGTCTTGCCAAAATTCACCAGCAGGAGCCTGTGCCGAATTCTGCGCTGACAATCCGTAACCAATTACAAAAAGTAAAATCAATATAATAAAGCCTCTATGCAATTTTTCTTCCTTTATTCCTGATTTTAAAAAGTTTGATCAATTTCAAGACATAGTCTTCGTGGGTGTAGACATTCAGATAATTAGCTTGTGCTTTTCGGCAAAATTCTTCCAGATCAGATCTGCCTTTTGTAAAGGTATCCCTTATATTTTCTCTAAAAAATTTAAAAGAGGTATTAACCCAAATGGTCTTATTGGTTTCTTTGTCGATCAAGGGTACTATCCCAAGTTTGGGAAGATTGGTTTCCCTTTTATCATTGATGTGTATCACAATCAGGTCGTGTTTTCTCGCTACAGCTTTTAAGTTGTGCTCATATCCCTCATCAATAAAATCCGATACAACAATAATCACACTTTTACGCTTGACGAGGTTAAGAATGCTCAACAAAGCTTTACTCAGATTGGTCTTTTTCGAACCGGGAGTTAATTTAAGCAGCTCAGACAACATATAATAGGCATGCTTTTCACCCTTGGCCGGTTTGACGTATTTTTCTTTTTGATCGGAAAAACAAACAAGCCCGGTCAAACTTTGCTCTTTCACAGCCGAAAAAAATAAAACTCCACAGATCTCTTTTGCAATATCAATCTTGCGACGAGAGGGATTGCCAATGTCCTGCGAGGCGCTTACATCCAGAAGGAAAAAAACATTTTGCTCTTTCTCCTCTTTAAATGTTTTGACGAAAGTCCCATGCCCCTTGGCAGATACATTCCAGTCAATGGTCCTGACATCATCACCATATTGATACGATCTGACATCATCAAATTCAAGGCCCGACCCCTTAAAAACGGAGTGGAAATCGCCCTGCATCTGATTGTCAATCGCCTTCCTGATCCTGATCTGGTAATTCCTCAACTTCTTTACCAGTTCTCGCATAACTTCGTATTATCTTTTATTAATCAAACTTATTTAAATAATTTTGACGGGTGAAATTACAACATTTAATTTTATTTTTTAGCCTTTTGATGGCTTGTAGCAACTCTACCAGAATTCCCCCTGACCTATACAACAGGGAGGATATGGCAGTTATTATGCGCGATGTCTACATTTTGGAATTTAAAGTTCCGGAACTTTATCTAAGTAAGGATTCTTCCCGGGAAGTATATGATCTTTTAGAGAAAAAGCTATTTGAAGAGAAAGGATATGATTCTCTGAAATACAAAAAGTCATTGAATTTTTACCTGGAACATACGGATCATTTGGAATATATCTATACCATAATTGCTGACAGTCTTAGTTTGCAGGATAAAATGAACCAGATCCCATAAATGGTAAATCCACAGGTGTAAGAATGAATTTCCCGAAAAATATTGAAGAAAAACTGGGTTTTGATAAGATAAAAGAAATAATCCGGGAAGGTTGTACCAGTGAATTAAGCTCGCGAGAAGTTGATAAGATCAGGTTTTTATTTCAAAAAGACCTGGTCCAAAAATTAAACTGGCAAACAGTTGAGTTCAGCAAGGTGCTTGGCTCAGGTGAAAAATATGTTCCCATTCACCATATTGATTCCTTGCAACACCTGAAAAAGATAAAAATTCCAGGCTCCTTCACTGAAAGTCAAAACCTAAATGAGATCAGGATTTTTGTAGAAGGGGCAAATGAAAATCTAACTTATTTTTCCGAAAATCGATCAGAGTATCCGCAGCTTTTCAAACTGATTGAAAATAGTATCATCGATCAAAAACTTCCTGAAAAGATAAAATCCAAAATTAATGATAAAGGGGAAGTCAGGGATGATGCAACTCCCGAGCTGAGAAAAATAAGGAAGGATATCGTTTCAAGAGAGAATAAAACCCGAAAGATCATCAACGAAGTCATTTCGAAATCAAAAAGAGAAGGACAAACTCCCGACGATGCAAGTGTCACCATCCGAAATGGACGGTTGGTTATCCCCGTAAAATCTGAATATAAAAGAAACTTCAAAGGTTTTGTCCACGATGTTTCTTCCACAGGCCAGACCTCATTCATCGAGCCTGCAGAAATTCTTGAATTGAACAATGAAGTTATTGAGCTAAAGTACCAGGAGCATCGGGAGATTGTCAGGATTATGGTAGAATTGTGCGATCGTATCCGGGAAAATTATCAGCAGATTGAAAACATTTACTTTGCCTCCGCCAAACTTGATTTCATCAAAGCGAAAGCCAAGTTCTGTCTGAAAACAAAAGCTGTTTGTCCGGAAATTAATTCCACAAAAGTCATTGAGTATAAAAAAGCCCGGCATCCGGTATTGGAATCCAACCTTTCAAAGCAAGGGAAAAAAATTGTTCCGCAGGATATTCTATTGAATCCCTCGCAAAGGATCCTGGTAATTTCCGGCCCGAATGCGGGTGGAAAAACTGTCACATTAAAAACACTGGGATTGATGCAATACATGTTTCAATGTGGCATTCCAGTCCCGGTAGATGAAGGCTCCTCGACATGTCTGTTCGAAAGTATTTTTATTGATATAGGCGATGAGCAATCGATCGAAAACGACCTGAGTACCTATAGCTCACATTTGAAAAACATGTCGCACTTTGTGCAATTTGCCAATAAAAATGTTCTTTTTCTGATAGATGAATTTGGCACAGGAACAGATCCAAAGTTTGGTGGTGCAATGGCAGAGGCTATTTTGAAAGAACTGTTAGCATCGGGAAGTTGTGGCGCCTTGTCTACCCACTATTCTAATCTGAAAAAATTTGCTGACAACAAAGAGGGTATCGTCAATGCCAGGATGCGTTTTGACATGACCCATCTGGAGCCGTTATTTCAGCTGGAAATCGGAAAGCCTGGAAGTTCATTTGCATTTGAGATCGCTTCTAAAATCGGAATCCCGGAAAACATCATTAAACAAGCGAGAAAAATTGTAGGATACGATGAAGTTCAATTGGACAATCTCCTCAACGAATTGGAAAGTGAAAAGGGAGAGCTACAGAAAAAGCTTGAATCAGCGACAAAAAAAGAATCTCTTCTTGAAAATACAATCAAGCACTATGAAGAACTGAAGGAGATGCTGGATGAGAAAAAAAAGGAGATCCTTAACAATGCCAAACGGGAAGCCAGCAGCATACTTCAAACTGCTAATCAAAAGATCGAATCCGCGATTTTCGAGATCAAAAAATCAAAAGCCCAGAAGGAAACAATCAAAGAGCAAAAATCCAATGTAGAGGATTTCAAGGAAAAACTTAAAGTAGAAAAGACCCGCCCAAAAGAAAAGATCAAAGTATTGTCCGGTCCTTTAAAGGTTGGTGATAGCATTCGGATCAAGGGCAGTGAAGCGATCGGAGAGGTGACAAGGATTTCTAAAAAATCAGCAGAAGTCACTTTCGGGACCATCAAATCAAATGTCAACATCAGCAAACTAGAGAAGGTAGCTTATAAGCACAAAAAGCCACCACAATCCAGACCTGTCAAAAAATTGAATTTTGACATCAATGATTCCAAATCCAATTTTAGTTCTGAACTGGACCTGAGGGGAAGCAGGGTAGAGGAGGCGTATGGTAAACTTAAACAATTTATGGACAATGGGATCATGTTTGACTCACGGGTGCTCCGGATCGTTCACGGTAAGGGAAATGGGGTTTTACGGGGTTTTATCAGGGATGAATTGTCACAATACCGGGAAGTGGAAAAGGTAGAAGATGAACATGCTGACCGGGGCGGTGCGGGCGTGACGATTGTTTATCTGAGGTGATTATTTGTAATCGAGGATATTCAGCTGATTATTACAAAAAGAATATTCCTCGATGGAATTCGAGCTCACAAAAATGATTTTTTCTTTTTGAATTTGATCGATTTGTTGATGGTACCAGTCATATCCGTTTTTGTCAAGGTTAGTTGCGGGCTCGTCCAGTAGGATAACCGGGCTGTCACAGAAAAAGGAGATTCCCAACTTCACTCGCTGCCTCATACCGGTGGAGAAATTTTTGATTTCTTTTTTTACTGCGTGCTCCAATTGCATTTTTTTTGGAAGGTCTTCCAGAAAAGTTCCGGAGTTGAGATTCTTAAATTTAAAATGAAAGGAAAGGAATTCCTCGAGAGTAAAATCTTCTATGATATCGAGGTACGGAGCAGTCATTGAAATGTGCTTATAGATCTCGTCATCTGGTATCACAACTCCATTAGATTGATAGTTTATTTTTCCATCAGTAGCCAAAAGGTTTCCTGCAATAATCTGAAGAAGGGTTGATTTTCCGGATCCATTAGGGCCGATGATCGCTGTGGATGTGTTTTCGTCAACCTTAAAATTGACATTTCTGAAAATCCACTCCCTGTTAAATCTTTTGCTTACATTTTCAAGGGATATGGTCATATTAAAAAATTACATATTGTTAAAGCCTTTCATGATTCCCCGTTCAGAACTTTTCACAAATTGGATGATATCATCTCTTTCAGAAGATGGAGGAATGAGGGCTTCTACCACTTCAAGGGCTTTGGAATTATTCAGGCCTTTTTGGAATATCTGGCGATATACTTCCTGGATTTCGTTGATCTTTTCATTGCCAAAACCACGCCTTCTCAAACCAACCGAATTAATTCCTGCGTAGCTTAACGGTTCGCGGGCGGCTTTTACAAAAGGAGGCACATCTTTTCTGACGAGCGACCCGCCTGAGACAAATGCATGAGCGCCAATTTTAACAAATTGATGGATAGATGATGACCCTCCGACAATAGCCCAGTCATCTACGATCACATGTCCAGCCATTTGGACATTATTTACCAGAATACAATGATTGCCGATAAAACAATCATGGGCAACGTGAACATAAGCCATTAACAGGCAATTGGAGCCAATTTTTGTTTTTAGCTTATCTTCCGTTCCACGGCTGATGGTCACATATTCCCGAATGACCGTATTGTCACCTACCTCTGTTGTGGTCTCTTCCCCTCCAAACTTAAGGTCCTGAGGAACTCCGGAAATAGACGATCCGGGATATATTTTACAATTTTTGCCAATCCTTGCACCAGACATAATGGTGACATTAGGGCCGATCCATGTACCATCACCTATTTCGACATTATCGGCTATGTAGGCAAAAGGCTCAACCGTCACATTTTCACCTAATTTAGCATTCGGATGTATGTAATTTAAGGTCTGACTCATTTCTTTCTAACGATGCTCGCTATCATAATGCTTTCTGTTACCAGGGACTTTCCAACAAATGCCCGGCCTTTCATTTTGGCTATTCCTCGTTTGATTGGCTCTAGCAGTTCGCATTCAATAACCAATGTATCGCCAGGCAAAACCATCTTTCTAAATTTACACTCTTCGATTTTAAGGAAATAGGTCCAGTAATTTTGTGGATCTGGTACCGTATTCAGCACAAATATGCCTCCGATTTGGGCCATTGCTTCGACGATCAATACCCCTGGCATCACAGGATTTCCAGGGAAATGTCCCTGGAAGAATGACTCATTATAGGTGACATTTTTCACCCCTGTTACTGTCGTATCATCCAAATGAATGATCTTATCTAATAACAGGAACGGAAGCCTGTGAGGTAATATATCTTTAATCTGGTTAATATCAAAAACCGGGGGAAGGTTGGGATTGTAATATGGAGCGGAGCTTTCGTCTTTCTCCATCAACCTTTTTAGTTTTTTGGCGAATGCTACATTTGCTGCATGACCAGGTCTTGCTGCCAGAATCTGAGCCTTTAATGGCCTTCCTGCTAAAGCAAGATCACCTACAAGGTCTAATAATTTATGCCGGGCGGGTTCATTCCTATGTCGCAGTTCGACATTGTTTAAAATCCCCTCTTTCTTTACTTCTACCTTGGGCTTGTTAAATAAACCAGCCAGGTAATCCAGTTCATTATCTTCAACAATTCTATCAACTACTACTATGGCATTGTTCAGGTCTCCTCCCTTGATCAGATTGTTTTTGTACAACATTTCAAGTTCATGGAGAAAGCAAAAAGTCCTGGAGGATGAGATCTCTTTTTCAAATTGGGAGATATCTGTGAGGGATGCATGCTGACTACCTAAAACCGGTGAATTGTAATCAATCATAACGGTCAACCTATAATCATCCAATGGCAAAGCTGCCAATTCTACATCACGGGCTGGTTCCCGGTAAAAGACGCTTTCTTCTACCTCATAAAACTTGCGCAAGGCGTTTTGCTCTTCCATTCCAGCACATTTCAGAGCGTCTACAAATTGCCTGGAAGAACCATCCATAATTGGTGGCTCAGGGCCGTCAAGTTGAATTAGTACATTGTCTATTTCCAAACCCACCAAAGCTGCCATGGTGTGCTCTACCGTATTGATCCTTGCTCCGCTCTGCTCAATAGTTGTTCCCCTCGAAAGATCTACAACATTGTCCACATCTGCATCTACGATTGGCTGACCTTCGATATCCACTCTTTGAAATTTCACTCCGTGATTAGGAGGCGCAGGCAAAAAGGTCATATTGGCATCAACACCTGTGTGTAATCCAACCCCGGAAATCGTGACAGATTTTTTAATGGTGTGTTGTTTAAAATACATTTAGACCGATATTAATTAGCCGGCAAATTTAGTATTTTTTCTTCAAGTTCATTAATTCTCTTATTTAATTCTGGCAATTTCCTGAAAACCGCCACGCTTTTGAAGTAAGGCCCTCTTTCCTGAGATGGGCTTCCCACTTCTATCTTTCCTGGTTCGATGGATTTCATTACACCGGCTTGGGCTCCAAGCTTAACGTTATCACTAATTTCGAGGTGACCGGCAATACCAACCTGCCCGGCAAACACACAATTATTACCAATAGTTGTCGATCCCGAAATTCCTGTTTGAGCGGCGATGACCGTGTTTGAACCGATTTCAACATTGTGGGCGATCTGGATAAGATTATCTAATTTGGTGCCTTTCCGGATAATAGTGGAACCCAATGTAGCACAGTCTATCGTCGTGTTGGCTCCGATACTCACATCTTCCTCCAATATTACATTGCCAAGTTGTGGAATGGTTTTGTATGAGCCATCCTCCTGTGGAGCAAAACCAAATCCATCCGAACCAATTACTGCTCCTGCATGGATAACACAGCGATGACCAATCTTACAGTCATTATATATTTTAGCCCCTGAATATATAATTGTATTATCTCCAATTGTCACATTATCTCCTATATAAGCCTGAGGGAATACTTTTACATTGCTTCCAATTTTGACATTGTTGCCAATGTATGAGAATGCTCCACGATAAATTTTATCTCCAACCTCAGATTTTTCACCAATAAAAGATGGGCTTTCAACACCTTCTTTACTAAAGCTGATGATCTTATAATATTCTTCCAATAAAACAGTAAAACTGCTGTACGGATCTTTAACCCTGACTAAAGTAGATTTTATATCGTGTTTAGGTTCGAACTCGTTGGATACGATGATGGCTGAAGCTTTGGTTTTGTATACAAACTCTTCATACTTGAGATTTGCCAGAAAGGTGATACTTCCCTTTTCCGCATCTTGTATTTTTCCCAGCGTGTGAATTTGTTCTTCGCCGTTCCCTTCGACTTCCCCTTTTAATATGGCCGCTATCTGATTGATGGTGAATTTCATGTTGTATTATAATTGAATGATTTTTAGGCGTTACAAAATTAAACTTTTAGGCCAGCATAGGTAGTATTTTTTGACGATTTTCCTCATGGCTTTGATATTTGGCAAATCGCTCGCCAAAGCAATGTCCACAATCTTACCTTTTTTGGTTAACACGTTGATTTTTTGGTCGCCACCCATATAGGCTGCATTGCTTTTTGCACCACAAATGATAAAGTGATCTATGTATTCTTGTGATGATCCTGATTTCAATAATTTTTTCCTTTTCTTTTCAATCTCACTTTTACTTACTTCCGATTCGTAAAACTTCACACTAAAAAGAGATCTGTTTAAAAGCATTTGGCAAAACCGGCTCAGCACAAAATCATTGGCATTTTTCCAAAATTTGATAGCACTTATAATATCATAATCATCCAGGTTGGCAAAAGCTTCTAGTTCATTTAGATTTAGTTCGATATTGTCTTTGGCAAGAAAAAGTCGTAGATCCGGACTAATACCCGAATGTGTTTCAATATTTACTTCCCTAGCTCGAAATATTATTTTCTTAAGCATCTGTTCTACAGCAACAGTTGTTTTATGAAGATAAACCTGCCAGTACATGAGCCTCCTTGAGCTAAGAAAATTTTCGATGCTGTAAATCCCTTTCTCCTCGATCACCAATTCATCCTTGTGAACATTCAGCAATTTTATGATCCTTTCCGAACCGATTGTACCCTCCGATACACCAGTAAAAAAGCTATCCCTGTTTAGGTAATCCAATCGGTCGATATCGAGTTGGCTGGACACCAACTGATTTAAAAACTTTCTATGGTAGGCGCCGTTAAAAATTTCTATTGCCAGGTCGAGAGAATGATTGAATTCAGTGTTTAATCTTGCCATGATGAGCGAAGATAATTTTTCATGGCTGACATTTTTCATCAGGATATTTTCCAGGGCATGAGAAAACGGTGAATGACCGATATCATGTAGCAGAATGGCAACGAGAGTTGCATTGTACTCATCTGTTGAAATTTCAATGTTTTTTTCCCTGAGATTATCCAGTGTTTCCTTCATCAGGTGCATGGCGCCTAAAGCGTGATGAAAACGAGTATGCAAGGCTCCGGGATAGACATAATCCGTTAAACCAAGTTGTTTGATCCTTCGCAAACGCTGAAACCAGGGGTGATTGATTAAATCGTAAATAAGTTCATTGTGGATGGTAATGAATCCATAAACAGGATCATTAATAATCTTTTTCTTATTCAAACTTGTGAGATTAATTTCGTTATTTTAAAATAAATAATACGTACCAGAGCGCTATGCAAAGATATAATATTTTATGGGCCGACGATGAGATAGAACTTCTTAAGCCACATATACTTTTTCTGAATAATAAAGGCTATGAAGTTGACCCGGTAACAAGTGGTCCCGAGGCAATTGAAGCTGCTGAAGAGAACAATTATGACGTCATTTTTTTGGATGAAAATATGCCGGGAATGACGGGTCTGGAAACACTTACACATATTAAAAGTATCAATCCGGAAATACCGGTAGTCATGATCACTAAGAGCGAGGAGGAGCACCTCATGGAGGAGGCGATCGGTTCAAAAATAGCCGATTATCTCATTAAGCCTCTTAACCCCAATCAGTTGTTGCTATCAGTTAAAAAATTGCTGGACAATAAACGATTGGTCTCTGAAAAAACGAACATGAACTACCAGCAGGAGTTTAGGAACCTGAGCATGGCTTTCAACGATGAGCTGGACTATGATGAGTGGGCTGATATATATAAGAAATTAGTTTACTGGGATCTTGAGCTCGGACAAAGTGAAATGGCTGAGGTGCTTGACATGCAAATCAGTGAGGCCAATCTCAACTTCTCGAAATTCATCCATGAAAATTATGAGTCATGGCTGAATGATCCGGATATCGATCGGCCATTGTTGTCCCACGAATTGATGAAAAAGAAGATCATTCCGGAAATCAATGACAACAGGCCTTTATTCTTTATTGTGATTGATAATCTCCGATACGATCAATGGAAAATTATCCAGAATCCGATCACCAACATGTTTAACCTGGAAAAGGAGGAATCTTATTATTCCATTCTGCCAACAACGACCGCTTATGCCCGAAATGCAATTTTTTCAGGAATGCTTCCGTTGGAGATGGAAAAATATCATCCCGATATCTGGGTAGGTGAAGATGAAGAGAAGGGGAAAAATCTCTATGAAGAAGATTTTCTAGCCAGGCAACTAAAAAGATTACGCCCTAATACCAAATTCAGCTACAATAAGATCAAAAACCTGGGCCAGGGAAAAAACCTTGCCGACACAATTCAGAATTACCTTAGCAATGACCTGAATGTCATTGTCTACAACTTTGTGGATATGCTGTCACATGCCAGAACTGAAATGGAGGTCATTCGCGAGTTGGCGCCTGATGAACCTGCCTACAGGTCACTTACCAGGAGCTGGTTTTCCCATTCTCCATTGATTGATATTTTGAGAAAATTATCTGAGAAAAATGTCAAGATCGTCATCACTACTGATCATGGTACTGTGAGAGTAAAAAAACCATTTAAGATTATCGGCGACAGGAACACCAATACCAACCTCAGATATAAGGTTGGAAAAAACCTTGCCTTTGATGACAACAAGGTCTTCGTCTGCAGGACTCCTGAGAAGTTACATCTTCCAAAAATCAACGTTTCTTCAACCTATGTTTTTGCCGTCGAGGATTATTTTTTCGCTTATCCCAATAATTATAATCACTATGTAAAGTACTATAATGACACATTTCAGCATGGTGGACTATCGATGGAGGAAATGATAATTCCGATAATTTCACTAAATTCGAAAAACGTTCCTAAATAGTTCAAAACAAACTTGTTTGGAAATAATATCGAATTCAATCAGTGATTTGCCGGAAGTCGCAAAGAAAATTTCTGATTTTGCTGGGAATAAAAATATTTGGCTTTTTTTTGGAGATATGGGTGCCGGAAAAACAACTTTAATCAAAAGCATCTGTCAACAAAGGGGTGTGCTGGATACCGTGAGCAGCCCGACATTTTCTTTGGTCAATGAATATGTGAATCTCGCAAGCGATACTATTTACCATTTTGATTTTTACAGAATAAAAAATCAGGAAGAAGCTATGGATATCGGAGTTGATGAATATTTCTTTTCAGATAATTTATGCCTGGTAGAGTGGCCAGAGAAAATCCCTTCTTTGATACCTGATAATTATCTGGAAGTTAACATCGAAGTGGAAAAAAGTGACAAAAGGATCATAATGTTGAAACACCATGGTTAAAAATCCCCGGCAAGGTTTTCAGGAATTAGCTAAGGAAAGTCAGCTTTATCCTCAGGAGCAGCTATTACAGGTAAAGGGTAAAAAGAAGAGTTTGTTTATTGGTATTCCAAAGGAAATATCCCTGCAGGAAAGAAGGGTGCCTTTAACACCCGGAGCTGTCAGGCTGTTGGCCAACAATGGTCATGAGGTCTGGATTGAATCAGGAGCGGGAAATCCATCTAAATTTACAGACAAAGAGTTTAGCGACGCTGGTGCAAAAATTGTTTACGATTCAAAGGAAATTTACAAAGCTGAAATAGTCCTGAAAGTAGAGCCCCCTACAAAAGAAGAAATAGATTGGTTTAAGCCTGGAAATACACTGATTTCCGCACTTCAAACCGGAAATATTACTCAGGAATACATTGCACAGATCAACAAAAAGAAAATAACAGCCTTAGCATATGAATTGCTGGAAGACAAGGTAGGAGGCATGCCGGCAGTACGTGCCATGAGTGAAATCGCCGGCAGCACGGTAATGCTGATAGCAGCAGAATTATTGATCAACACAGATTATAGCAGGGGCATTCTACTGGGTGGAGTAACGGGCGTACCTCCGACCAAAGTTGTGATCTTAGGCGCGGGAACGGTTGCGGAATATGCCGCAAGGGCAGGCCTGGGCTTGGGTGCTGAAATAAAGATCTTTGACAATCATTTGTATAAGTTAAGAAGAATTAAGCACACACTTGGCAATAGTGTGTTTACATCGACATTGGATAATCTTACCCTGAGAGAAGCTCTCAAAACAGCAGATGTTGTAGTAGGGGCATTGAGGAGTGAAAAGGGAAAAATCCGGTTTTTAGTAAGTGAGGAAATGGTGACAGAGATGAAGCAGGGATCGGTTATCATGGATGTGAGCATTGACCAGGGAGGATGCTTTGAAACCTCATACATTACTACTCATGATAAACCTACATTTATTAAATACGGAGTCATCCATTATTGCGTACCGAACATTCCTTCCCGTGTACCCAAGACGGCCAGCGCTGCTTTAAGTAACATTTTTACACCCATTCTCTTTCAGATGGCAGATGTTGGAGGACAAGATGAAATGATCTTTTCATTTAAGTGGTTTATGAAGGGTATTTATGCTTTCAAAGGAAGCCTGACCAATCAAAGCATTGCCAACAAATTAGGAATGAAATGCAAAGATCTGGAATTATTACTGGCTGCCAGATTCTAAGCTGCCCTTTTTGATGAAGCCAGTAAATAAAGTACAGCCATCCTGATAGCGACCCCATTTTCCACTTGTTCCAGAATAATGGAGTGATCCGAATCAGCAACATCACTATTCAGTTCTACACCCCTGTTAATCGGGCCAGGATGCATGATCGTGATCTGCTTGTCGAGTTTGTCGAGCATGGATTTGTTAATACCATAGTAAAGAGAGTATTCCCGGATACTCGGAAAATATTTGATATGTTGTCTTTCAAGTTGAATCCGCAATACATTAGCAACGTCGCACCATTGCAGGGCTTTCAGTACATCCAGCTCTACCTTTACTCCAAGTGTATGAATGTATTTTGGCAATAGAGTGTTTGGGCCACAAACCATGACCTGTGCTCCAAGTTTTTTCAAGGCAAATATATTGGAAAGTGCCACTCTCGAATGGAGGATATCCCCGATGATTGCCACTTTTAGCCCTTCAATCTTTTTGTGCTTAGACCTGATGGAAAAGGTATCCAATAAGGCCTGTGTAGGATGCTCGTGTGTGCCATCGCCAGCGTTGACGATATTGGCTTTGATGTGTTTTGACAAGAAATGAGGAGCGCCCGGGCTGCTATGCCGCATGACAATCATATCCACTTTCATAGCAAGAATATTATTGACAGTATCGAGAAGGGTTTCTCCCTTTTTAACAGAACTCCCGGAAGAAGAAAAATTAATCACATCGGCAGACAATCTTTTTTCTGCTAATTCGAAAGATAATTTGGTCCTGGTTGAGTTTTCAAAAAATACATTGGCGATGGTAATATCTCGTAGGGAAGGAACTTTTTTAATCGGCCGGTTGATGACTTCTTTAAAATTGTCTGCTGTTTCAAAAATCAACTGGAGGTCTTGTTCTGTTAGATTTTTGATTCCCAGCAAATGGTTTACACTTAAATTGGCCATGTTATTCTTCAATATTTACTAACCATATATTGTTCTTTTTAAATCCCTGTTCTTTCCATTCGACCGAAATCCGCTGAGAATGCAGGGTATTGACTGACTGTCCTACATAATCGGGCTCGATGGGTAAATGGCGCGTATATTTTCGATTGATCAGAACCAGTAATTCAACCTTCTGTGGTCTTCCAAAGGCTGTCATGGCGTCTAGTGCTGCACGAACACTTCTACCTGTATATAGCACATCGTCGACAATCACCACCTTTTTATCCTCTAAAATAAAGTCTAACTCTGTGGAGTTAGCTTTGAGAGGATTGTCTCGTCGTCGGAAATCATCCCGGTAAAAAGTAATATCGAGAAAGCCGAGATTTACCTTCTTGTTGACATACGTGTTGAGCTTGCTTTGAATAAGTTTTGCCAGGTAGATACCCCTGGGTTGTAAACCGATGATGGCTGAATTGGAAAAATCACCGTGGTTCTCAATCAACTGTTGACAAAGTCGGTTGATTGTGATCTCTAACAAATGCTGATCCAGGATCTGTTTTCTATGAACGGACATTTCTGGCGACAAATATATAAAAAATTGTTATATGAGAAATATATCCAACTAATAGGAAAGTAATCGTAGATTTATGGTGCGGGTTATGAGTTGCCGGTTGCGAGTTGGACAACCCGCAACTGGCAACCCGTAACCCAATTCCCCCTATTTCAAAATAACCTTATTGATGAAAAAGATATCAGTTTTCTCCGCGCCGATCATACTTTCGCTGTCTTTAATTTCCTGGATACCAAATGCAAAATAGGTCTTGCCATACCAGTCTTCCAGTCCACCATATTCGCTATTTACATCATCTTCATCGATCAATTCCTTATCCAGATTGGTTTTTAATTCGATTTGATCCTGGATATCCAACACCTGTGTTCCCTGGATGATTTTCATCCTGATCTCATTATTATAAACATACAAAAGTACGATACCATCATCTACGGGTCCGGCATGGACATAGTGTCTTAAGTTGAAGGTGACAATATCCTGGATCTCAAAGCTATTGTCCCATAATATTTTTCCTCTGTGATCAAATCCGATCACAACAGCATGCGTGTAGGCATATCCTTCAAAAAATGAACCGCCGGTATAGTAGGGGTTATATGTGGCATATCCCGGAGAAGTGTAGGAGTATTTGGGATAAAAAGCCTCCCCCACCATGATGTATTGATCCTTGTATTCTATGATATCATGAACAAGAAGCTTGTAGTGAAATTTATTCTTCTTTCCTTTTATTTTTCTCCGGGCAATTTTCTTTTTAATCCTGATCTCCCTTTTAGCTTTCAGGTAATTAAAAAAGTTTTTCAAGTCAGCATAATTATAGTAGTTAATTACGTGATCTCCATTAGATTCGATCGTTGAGACAAATATGCCCCTAGAAAGGTCTGACTTTTTGTGTGAATAGGTTCCTACAACAATATGCCTTTCTTCATTGATGGCTACCGATCTGCCATAGATCAGGCCATAGTCCCCCTGTGGTTGCAAGTCGTAGTCGATCAACAAATTTCCGTTTGTATCAAAGGTACGGAGGGATATCGATCTCTTTTTATCTGGAGTCTGGTGATTTAAAAGGACATTGAAAATGCCTTTTTTCTCTTCTACTTCCAACTGCATGATTTGATTGGGTTCGTTTCTGAATCCCGGTAAAACGATAGGTGTAGCGCTGCCAAATTTATAACAAACGAATGTAGGCCGGTTATTCACGTATCCCCCAAAAATCAGCGTTTCGTCAATGACTTCAAATTCCGTCATTTCAAGGTCGTATTCTGTTTCAAAATCAAAAACTTCCTTCGCCTGGGTCTCTTTTTCGAATCTTATTACCTTGAATCTTTTTGTCTTTAAGCTGCTTCTGAATAAAAAGTACACATAAGGGTCGATGAAATCGTACCCTACCTTTTTGTACTCCAGATCTACATAGTCAAAAAGCTCCCACTTAACCTGTAAGGCAGTATCGAGATGAATCAGTTCGTATTTGAAATCTCTTTTGGTCTCTTTGTTTTTGACCATTCTGGAAAGAAACAGGCCGTTTTCATCAGCGGAAACAATCAAAAAATCATCATCTTCCCGATCAAGTACTTTTTCATATCTGGCTCCCTGATAAACCTGTGAAAAGGCAGATGGCACCATGAAAATTGATAAAAACAAGTAAACCAAAAGTCTTGATATCATATAATTAAGGTTCCTTTTCCAATTCCCGATCATATTAATCCTCCCTTTAAAAATTTATTCTCTATTTAATTTAATAGTATAAAGTCTTTTATCGAAAAAAAGTATGAAAAATCAATTGTCAGGATGATTAGTTTTATTCACTTTTTGACAAAATGATGTCGTATTCTTCCTTTTTAACAGGCATTACAGATAGTCGGGAGTGAGTGACCAGCATCAGCTTTGAAAGCCTTTCATCTTTCTTTATTTCCTCCAGGCTAACAGACTTTTTCAGCTTTTCTACAGGAACAAGGTCTACTACTACCCAACGATCATCATCCGTTGTCGGGTCCTGGTAAAATTCCTTTACCACTTTTGCTATTCCCACAACGGATTTTTCTTTGACACTGTGGTAAAACAAAGCCAGGTCATCTTTTTTCATTTCTTTCAGGTTGTTTCTCGCCTGGTAATTTCTCACTCCATCCCAGTGGTCTCTTCCAAGTTTTACGAAATCATCCCAGGAATAAGTTGAGGGTTCTGATTTTACAAGCCAATAGTTCATAAGCTGATTGATAATTAGTTTAAACGTCTTCTAAAAAAACAAAATATTTGACATTTTGAGCAACGACTGAACGACAATTTTAAAATTGAACCATTATTCCTTCTATTTACATTTTAAAGATTATTATTTTAACGATCTATTTACACCAAACACATGATCTCAAAAAAAGACATCATCAAGTTATTTAAGCTAACCGCCTCGCTGATGGAAATTCATGGTGAGAATGAATTCAAGACCAGGGTTTATTCCAATGCATCATTTAATCTGGAAAAATACGAAGGCGAGCTAAATAAATTATCGAGAGAGGAATTGGCAAATATTGAAGGCTTGGGTAAGTCAATGGTTGAAAATATCACCCAAATCCTGGAAACAGGCACCTTCGAAAAACTGGAAGAGCTGAGAAAAGTTACTCCCGGGGGATTGCTGGATATTGCTGGAATAAAAGGACTAGGCGCCAAAAAAGTGAGAATGCTTTGGAAAGAACTGGGCATTGATACGCTTGAAGGACTCAGAAAAGCCTGTGAAGGTAATATCATTTCCGGTCTGAAAGGTTTTGGTCAGAAAACACAGGATAATATCATAAAGGAGGTTAACTACATTTTAGCCAATAAATACAAACTCCTTTATGAGGAAGCAGAGATCTTTGCGGATCAGATCCAGGAAATATTAGAGGAAAAGCTTCCTGATGTGCTGATCTCACAGGCAGGAGAATTGCGTCGGAAACTGGAAATCGTTGATGAACTAACATTTGTGATCGGGACTGATCGGATAGTCGAGGTTTATGATAAATTATCTGAAATTGATTCTTTTGAGCATACCTATACCGAAAGTGGTCCTTTTAACTGGCGGGGAAATTTGTTAGAAAATGGGGCAAAGGTTCATTTTATATTGTGCAGCAAGGAACAGTTCTACAACAAAGTACTTCTCCACACAGGTTCTGAAAAACACCTGGCACTTGCTACACACGAACAGAGCAATCTTTTCTCCATTATTAGTGAATCACCATTGAAAGATGAGGCTACTGCTTATGAAAAATTGTCCATGCAGTATGTGATTCCGGAGCTGAGGGAGGGATGGTTTGAGATAGAGCAGGCAAGAAAGAATGAATTGCCCAAATTGATCGAATTTGAGGATTTAAAAGGCACTCTCCACAATCACTCCACATATAGTGATGGGAAAAATACCCTGCGGGAAATGGCTGAAAAGTGTATTGAAATGGGCTATGAATACCTGGGAATTTCTGACCATAGCAAGTCTGCGTTTTATGCTAATGGTTTACAGGAATTTCATGTGAAAAAACAGCACGAGGAAATTGACCAGCTAAATAAAGAATTAGCACCTTTTAAGATATTCAAAGGCATCGAATCCGATATTTTGAATGATGGCTCCCTTGATTATGAAAGTGACATCCTTGAATCGTTTGACTTCATCGTAGCATCCATTCACAGCAACCTGAACATGGACATTACCAAAGCGACTAATCGTTTGCTTACCGCTATCCAAAACCCTTATACAACTATTCTCGGTCATTCCACAGGCCGTTTATTGCTGAGAAGGGAAGGCTACCCGATCGATCATAAGACGATTATCGATGCCTGTACAGAAAATGATGTGATCATCGAGATCAACGCCAATCCATGGCGTCTTGACCTCGATTGGCGGTGGGTGAATTATGCTTTGGAAAAAGGAATAACGTTAAGCATTAATCCGGATGCCCATGAGTTGGAGGGTCTGCGTGACATGTATTATGGTGTTCAGGTTGGCAGAAAAGGAGGATTGACAAAAGAGAAAACATTCAATTGCCTGGGAGTAAAAGAGGTCGAGGAGTATTTCAAAAAGCGAAAGGAACAAAAGCTAAATGGAAAGTAAATACCGGAAAATCCTCATCCTGCGCTTTTCTTCCATTGGCGATATTGTGCTGACGACTCCCGTCCCTCGTTGCATTAAAACCCAGTTTCCTGATTGTGAAGTTCACTATTGCACTAAACAGTCCTTTCGATCTCTAGTCGAAAACAACCCTTATATCGACAAGGTTCATATACTTAAATCAGGACTGAGAGATCTGATTAAAGAATTGAAGAAGGAAAATTTTGATTTCATTGTTGACCTGCACCACAATATCAGAACCAAGCTGATTAAAATAGCATTGAGGAAACCCTCTTCAGCATTCAATAAACTCAACTATGAAAAGTGGTTGTTTGTCCAATTCAGGATCAATAAACTACCGAATGTTCACATTGTGGATCGTTACCTGGAAGCCGCCTCGCCTCTTGGTGTGAAAAATGATAACCTTGGGTTGGATTACTTCATTCCTGAAAAAGATGTTGTAGAAAAAGAATGGCTTCCCGACGAATTTCAAAAGGGATATGTAGCAGTGGTCATTGGAGCTACCTATTATACCAAGAAGTTGCCCTTTGAAAAACTTGTTGAACTTTGCGATCGCATCTCAAAACCCATAGTTTTGATTGGAGGAAAAGAGGACAAGGAAATGGGAGACCGGTTAACAACATTTTTTAAAAAACATGAGGCTAGCGAGCATTTGGAAGAAAAACTGAAGGAACTAGGTAAAAAATCTGTCCTGTTCAATGCTTGTGGCAAGTTCAATTTAAACCAATCCGCAGATTTGATCAGGAAAGCAAGTTATGTATTCTCTCATGATACCGGGATGATGCACATTGCAGCAGCTTTTAAAAAATACACCTTCAGCATCTGGGGCAATACCATTACCCAGTTTGGCATGTATCCCTACAAAACCAAATTTATAGTTTTTGAGAACAACAAACTGGATTGCCGTCCCTGCTCCAAATTAGGCTATCACAAATGTCCGAAAAAGCACTTTAAGTGCATGAAGGACCTAGTGTTTGATTTTTATTTGCCGGAGTAATGGCAGAGGGCAGGGCGCGGAGAGGTAAGTGAAAAAAAGTGGGTAGTGAGGGAACAATACACGGAGTTAAAAACACGACATCGTCAATTTAGGTCTTGATTGACTATCGGATTTTTCTGATTTCACTTTCGAAATTTATGGGGATAAAGTATTTTAAAATTCAACTCCTGATTTTTTAAATGACTTTGTTTAACTAATTATCAGATTATGGCAAAAAAGAAAGAATCGCTTACTGACAAGGAAAAGCTTGAGCAGGAAAATAGTTTTTTGAAAATGAAGTTAATGGCGGAACAAGGAGCCACATTTAGTGAAAATGATGATTCCAAATTGAGCCCCGAAATAGAAAATAAGTGGCTCAATTATATTCATAATTATGAGAATATCTATAAAAATGCAAAAAAGGTTTCGGTTTTTGAATTTATCGGGAAGCCTGATTTCAGACCTGCAGGGCAATTAAATGACTCGGAAATATCCAAGGCATTGGATTTGTTGGTGGAGACGATGAGTTCTCATGGAGTAAACCTGGATTGTATTTGTGAATACGATGACCGTACGATTTACGAATTTGTAACAGAAGAATTATTTAAGCACGAAGTCGAGGATTTGAGGATGGAGGGAATGACGACAAATTTTATATATGAAGAGTTTTACCCAAATCATGAGTATGACCTAAACCGTCATACAGAGGATTTCTTTAATGCTTTGTTAACCAGGGAGTGGAGTGAATATGATACAAATTTTCTGTGCAATGAAGTTATTTCATCAAATGGAAAAGAAATAAAAGCTTCGGAGTTTGCGAAGCACATAAAATTATTCCAGAACAATTGGGAAAAGTTTACGGATTTTGAACAAAAAGTAAACGAAATACAATTCGATGTGGAAGAAGGGAAAGCCTCCGTCAATGCATGGGTTAGCTATCGTGTTGTCTCTTCGAATAGTCAGAAAACCAATTACCAAGGCAATTCATTGATACATTTCGAATTGGTTTATGATTATTGGTGCATCAAGAAAGTTGTAGTTCCCGGCTTCAACGACTATGATGCTAAAAGTTGAAAGTTCATCAAGTTGAAGGTGAAATCATCAATCTACGATCTACAATCAATAAATCACTCCACCTTCGCTGCAGCTACGGCGGCCAAGCAACTCACTAGATCTCCGCATCATCAAATAATTCACAAAGGGATGTTCCCATGCTTTTTTCTGGGAAGTTGATCGACCTTGTTTTGAAGCATATTGTAGGCGTAGATCAGTTTGTTTCGGGTTTGATTAGGGTAAATCACTTCATCAATATATCCCCGTGAAGCGGCAATGTAGGGATTGGCAAATTTTTCATTGTATTCCGCCTCTTTTTCCAGCAACTTCTTATTCGGATCCGGAGCATTTTTGATTTCATTTTTAAAAATGATCTCAGCGGCACCTTTTGCTCCCATCACAGCGATTTCTGCCGTCGGCCAGGCATAATTCAAATCCGCGCCAATGTGTTTGGAATTCATCACATCGTAAGCGCCACCGTATGCTTTTCGAGTAATAACCGTCACCCGGGGAACCGTTGCTTCGCTAAAAGCATAGAGCAATTTGGCACCATTTGTTATGATGGCATTCCATTCCTGGTCGGTTCCAGGAAGAAAGCCGGGAACATCTTCTAAAACGAGCAATGGAATATTGAAACAATCACAAAAACGGACAAAGCGCGCTCCTTTTTGGCTGGAATGAATATCCAGTACACCTGCCAATGACATAGGCTGATTACCGACAATTCCAATACTTCTTCCGGCAAGCCTCGCAAATCCAATAACAATGTTCTCAGCAAAATTTTTATGAACTTCCATAAAAGAATCTTCATCCACGATTCCATTGATCACATCCCGCATATCGTAAGGCTCGTTTGGACTTTCTGGAATAATAAAATCCAGTTCTGTGCGCTCTTCTTTTCCTTTTAGCTTATAATCAGCATTTTCCGGGATATCCTCACAATTTTGTGGAATGTATGACAGTAACCTTTTAATTCCTTCGATGCATTCTATTTCATTGGTACACGAAAAATGGGCGACCCCACTTTTTGAACTGTGTGCTTTTGCTCCTCCCAACTCTTCCGATGTTACTTCTTCATGTGTAACGGTCTTAACAACCTTTGGCCCGGTGACAAACATATAAGAAGTATTTTCCACCATAAAAATGAAATCAGTAATGGCCGGGGAATAAACCGCACCACCAGCGCATGGTCCCATGACAGCCGAGATTTGGGGCACCACTCCTGAAATTCGTGTATTTCGATAAAAAATGTCAGCGTATCCACCAAGCGAAACAACCCCTTCCTGAATCCTTGCCCCACCCGAGTCATTCAGACCAATAATGGGAGCGCCATTTTGCATGGCCATATCCATGATCTTGACCACTTTCTCGGCGTGAGCTTCCGAGAGTGAACCACCAAAGACCGTGAAATCCTGGGAGAAAACGTATGTCAATCTTCCATTTACCGTTCCGAAACCAGTCACCACACCATCACCCAGATATTTTTCATTTTCCAGGCCGAAATCCATGGACCGATGGGTGACAAATTTGCCCAATTCCTGGAAGGATCCTTTGTCCATTAAAAGCTCTATCCGTTCCCGCGCAGTGAGCTTTCCTTTTTTGTGTTGGGATTCAATTCTACTCTCTCCACCCCCTTTTAAGGCTTCTTCATTTTTGTTTTCGAGTAGGCTGTATTTCTCTTGATGTAGGTCTTTTATCTGATCGTTGTTTCCAGTCATTATCACTTACATTTCTTATAAATGTAAGTATTAACCAACAAAAAACAGTTAATAACACGTAAACTTAACCAACTTGTGAATTGAAATATCAGTTAAATGATTACTTTTGTGCGAAATTTTTTGAGGGATGAGTTATAGGATTGCAGTACTAGATTTGGGGACAAATACCTTTAATCTTCTGCTAGCTGATATGACTGAAGATAGCTACTCAGTTATCTACAGTGATAAGCTGCCAGTGAAGATCGGTTGTGGAGGTATTAATGAGGGTATCATTTCCATAGAAGCGAAGGAAAGGGCGATGGATGCGCTTTCGCAGTACAAAAGAATCATTGATTTATATGGGGTGAAGAAAATTTATGGCTACGCAACCAGCGCTTTTCGAAATGCCGTAAACGGAAAGGCACTGCGTGATGAGATTGAAAAAAGGTTTGGATTTGATATAAAGATCATCAGCGGAGAGGTCGAGGCGAACTTTATTTACTGTGGAGTAAAAGATGCGATGGACCTGGGGAATGATCCTGTGCTCATCATGGACATTGGTGGTGGAAGCGTGGAATTCATCATCGGAAATAACAAAAAAGCTCATTGGAAAAAGAGCTATGAAATAGGTGCCCAAAGATTGCTTGACAAATTTCATCACATTGATCCTATCCCCGATTCTGAGATCGAAAACCTCGAAAAGTACTTTAATGAAATATTGGACGAGCTGTTCTCAGAATTAAAAAAATATAATGTAGATACATTGGTTGGATCGTCGGGATCCTTTGACACATTAAGTGAAATATACTGTGCTGAAAATAAGATCCATTTCGACCACGATGCTCATGAATTTCCATTAGACATGGAGCATTACAAGGAAATTCACGAGGAGCTGATCCTGAAAAATAAAGAAGAGCGTTTGCAAATACCGGGGATGATCGAAATGAGGGTCGATATGATTGTAGTTGCCTCATGTTTGATTAACTTTATCATCAACAAATTTGATATTCAAAACATCAGGGTTTCCTCCCATTCTTTAAAGGAAGGAATGCTTGATTTGATACGCAAAGAATTATTTCACCAGGAGAAAATTGCCGTTTAGCACACATTTGAAACTCTAAATGTATTCCAGCAAAAAATTAAAGGAATTTACCCAAAACGTATTTCAAAAAATTGGCTGTCCGGCAGATGAGGCCAGCCTTGCCGCAGAGGTCCTGGTTTCCGCCGATCTTCGCGGTGTCGATTCCCACGGAGTAGCACGATTGTCAGGTTATGTAAGGCTCTGGGAGGCTAATCGTTTGAATGCCACTCCCAATATCAAAGTAACACATCATACACCCAGTACTGCAGTAATCGATGGAGACAAAGGCTTAGGACTAGTTGTTGGACCAAAAGCCATGGAAATAGCCATCGAAAAGGCGAAGGAAGTAGGCTCCGGTTGGGTATCCGTCAAAAACTCCAACCACTTTGGAATAGCAGGATACCATTCACTTCTGGCTGTTCAAAATGATATGATCGGGATCAGTATGACAAATGCCAGTCCACTGGTCGCTCCAACCTTTGCAAAAGAAAGGATGCTTGGAACAAATCCCATTGCTGTGGGTATTCCTGCTGGGGAGCAACCGCCATTTGTTGCGGATTTGGCCACCACCACTGCTGCAAACGGCAAGCTGGAGATCCTGCAGCGAAAGGGAGAAGACACACCCGAGGGTTGGGTGCAGGATAAGGATGGCCACCCAATAACCGATGCGCACGGTGTAAAAAAAGGTGGGGCTTTGCTTCCATTGGGAAGTGACAGGGAGCATGGCAGTCACAAAGGATATTGCCTGGGTTCGGTGGTAGATATTTTTTCTGCAGTACTTTCGGGAGCAAGCTACGGCCCCTGGGCACCTCCATTTGTTAGCTTTTTGCCTCTCGCGGACAATATGCCAGGAGAAGGATTAGGACATTTTTTTGGAGCGATGAGAATTGATGGATTCCGGCCTAAGGAGGAATTCAAGCAACATATGGATAACTGGATCACGCGGTTCAGAAATACAGAACCGGTAAGCAAAGATCAAAAAGTATTGATCCCTGGTGATCCGGAAAGGGAAATGGAACAGCAAAGATTGAATGAAGGCATTCCGCTGCACGAAAGTGTTGTGAAAGACCTGACCGAGCTGGCACAAAAACTGGAGCTTGAATTCTAGAAACCAGCGGTTACACCCACTCTAAATACCCAGGGACTATCATAAGGAACAGAATAATAGGAAGAGCCATTTCCGTAGGTGAAGTTATAAAGCGCAACAGCTGAAAAATAGACATTATTGGATATAGGCTGTGCAATCCCCCCACCTCCAAATACAGAGTTGTATCCCCGTCTTGAATCTTCATTTGAATAATAGGAATAAGAGTCATAATTAAGGTATTCGTATTCCAGTTGTGCGAAAATAGGGCCGTATACTTTTGCAATACCTAATGCCCTTGCTCCATACATATTAGATGAAAAATTGGCGTTTTTCCATTTGGAATACTGGTAAATGACACCTCCGGCAAGGGAAAACCTGGGAGTAAGTTTATAACCTACCAATGGAGAAAGGTTTACATAGCTGTATGTCCCAAATCCCATTCCAAATGATCCGCCAAAGAATATTTTTTCGCTAAGGGGCACCTTTGAATCCTCTTGCTGAGGTTGTTGCTGTGTTTGTACAGGCTGCTCTTGTGTTTGGGAAGGTTGTTCCTGCATTTGAGGTTGCTGTTCTTCCTGCTCTTGCTGTTGACGTTGTTGTGATGGATGGATGGGCTGATCCTGGCCAAATGTCACAAAAGCTATTGCTGTAAAAAATAAAGTGATAATTAATTTCATTCTTCCTCAACGATTATGTATACGTCTTCCGTTTCTTTTTTCATCAAATATTTTTCACGCGCATATTTTTCCAGCTTATCCATATCACTGAAAAGTTGCTCGCGATCGTCTTTCACTTCCTGGATCTTTTCGGTATAGTATTCCTTTTCATTTTCAAGCGTGTTCAGCTTTTTACGAAGCTGGTACTGGGAGTAAAAATCATTGGAATCAATGAAAAGCATCCAGAAAAGGAAGATCACCATGGTGATGAAAAAAAAGTTTTTCGTAAAAGGAGGAAGCTTGCTGAGCATGTTTCTTAATTTTTGTTAAAAGTAGGAAATAGTGCAGAGATTTAAAAAGGGAAATAACGGATAGGGTCGTGGAGATTTCAATTTATCGATATGAAGTTGGACGGTAGTCTAACCGATTTTATCTTTCCGGTCTGACTATCGTCTGACCTTAATTCATAAACTCACTCTACCACCATTTTCTTCATGTCCATAAAATGGTCCGTTCTTATGGAATAAAAGTAAACTCCCTGATCTGCATGGCCGGTTGTTTGCTGTTCAGGTTGCCAGGTTATTTCGTGCCAGCCTTTTTCAAAATGGTTCTCAATTTTATAAACACAAGTTCCAAGTACGTTGAAAATGGCAAAAAGAACATTTTCAGATCTTGGTACATAAATTTTGAAAGTAGTCGATTTACTAAAAGGATTGGGATAGTTTTGTAATAGTTGATAATGCAATTCCTCTTCTCCCAATCCGGTAATATTTTCTGAATGAGCTATCCAAAGAATGTTTTCCGATCCGTCAATTAAATAAGTTTCTGCGGGATCTTCGGATATTTCAATTTTTCCCGTTGGAGACTCATTATGCACGGATCTTAATTTTAAATTGAATAGTGTTTTATCGGAAACTTCGATGGCTTGACCATTCCCTTCTTCCCACATCAAAATCATTTTTCCTTCTTTGGGTGTATTAGTATCAAGTCGTCCACCTGCATTGTCGGGATGGACAGCCAAAATTTCAACTTCTCTGGGATCGTAAACCATTGTGATTTGCAAGGCTAATAATCTTTCCTGATCTGGGCATTGAAATTGTAAAAGGTATTCATTCGTCTTTTTGGTAGTTTTTAAATTGGAAACCAATGAAACACCACCAATTGGACGACTTGACTTCCAATAGCTTAGGTCTATGTCGCCAATTTTTAATGCTGTAAAATCGATTGAAAGCTCTTCATTTAATGTAAATGAATAATTCAATTTGTATTCAAAGGGATTCTCATCCAGGTTATTGGTGTCTGGCATAAATATCCAGGATTGATCCAATGGAAGGAGCTGTGTTTTCTTCAAAATCAGGTTTTTAATTGCTTCCAGATCTTCTACATCCACATCCTTACTAACATTAGCATCTGCCGCTATCAATTGATAAGGATTTTGTAAGAGGGATATTTTGTTTAAGTGTCTTTTTAATTGAATATAATCGATCAGGTTAATACCCTCTAGATGATTTCCAGAATCGGAATCAACTGAAAGGGAATAGTTATGATTTTTTGAAAGATTGAAACTGAATTCACCTAACTCATTCGATAAAACATTTTCTATACGGTCTCCGTCAAGAGTGACCTTAATTCCTTCAATCGCATCTCCAAATGGATTTAAGACCTTGCCAGAGACATTTACAATGCCCGACATGCTAATTGTTGCGTCAGATAATTTATTAACCGGAAATTCAATATCGCTCAACCCTGTAATTCTCATGGTTGAATCGATAAGGGAAATAGTAGATTGTGAGAAATTGCCCTTGTTTCTGAACTTCAAAACAAAAAGTATCGATTGATCATCGAGATTGTGGGTATTGATGTCATCACTCCATTTCAAATGTAGAATTCCATTTTGAATTTGCCCAACGTCAAAATCTTCAGGTTTAATTGATGGAATCGAAATGGAGTCGATATCCAACAGTTCCAATTCATCTTCATTCCATGAAAACGACATTTCCATTCCTGATACATCTTTAAAATGGTCGGCAGTTATCAACACTGAAATTTCGTCCGTTTGATCTGTTGATGCAGCCTTCAATGAGAGGTTAATCTGCTCGGCAAATAATAGCTCGAACCGATTCAAATATGAGTTTGGATTTTTCAGATCTACTTTAAATGTTTTGGTAAACGGCGGAAGGATCCGTATCGGCTTGCTCTCCTGATGGTCGATCAGATAAATATTTTGATCCCAATCAATATCCTCTTTCGATATCTCTATTTTATAAATACCGGATTGATTGACCCTGACATTGAGTGGGATATTATGGACGCCTGTAAATTTAGGAATGCTATTGATGCAATACTTATATCCTTCGACATTAGAGAATACATTAATATCACCTTCTAATTTCAGTGCATCAAATTCCGGATCGAAATCAAAGCTTGCTTCATCTTTAAACTTTATCACTGTTTCATCAGTCTGAAATTGTGGAGATCTTAGACGGATTCTTACAATGTTCTGCTCATGATTAGTTCTTAGAAAGGAGGGATTAGGTTGCGTTTTGCTATCCTCAGAAAATGTTAAGGATTGATTTTCTGAACTGGCTTTGACAAAAAAGGACTTTCCAGCTGGAATAATCTGGCTTCCTTCATTTACAGAGGTACCATCCACGTAAGAAGAATATCTAAGGTTTACCGGATCCCAAATAGCAAAAGAATTATTAATTTCATTCGTTTTTTCAATTAAATCCCAGTCCATTTCAGATGGATATGGATTTGCCACAAGATTCCATCCTCCTCCATCAAAAGCAGTCTCTGTGTAACTCAGGCTAAATATAAAATTGCCATCAGGATCTTCCCCATTACCAATAAAGGGAATTCCCTTGTTGTCTAGTTTTAAAGCCCCCTTTTTGAAAGCGGAATTGAAAATAAAGAAGTCTACACTTTTCTGCGACAATTCATAATCGCTTTGGGTAATGGGCAGCCATCCTTCCGTGCCTTGATTTGAATTAGTTCCAAGAGGTTCCTCATAATGATACATTACCTTATCTGCATTTGGAAGAGAATTATCCATTCCCTGGATTCTCAAGTCGTCCTGCCAATGAGTTACATTCTGATTTTTAATCGGCGTGGTCATAAAATACCAGCCCTGAGCGGGCTTATTGTCCACAAAATGCTGCCAGGTTATTTCACCATTCAGCTGTGCGCCGGATTCTACTTTCCTCAAAGATGCGGTCCGGTTGGCATTGCTCAAAAGAATAAAATCTCTATCGTCGTTTGTACCATCAACATCCAAGATGGAATTCTCGTTTAATTTCAGGCTCGTAACGATTCTAATCTCCGTTTCATTGAGTAAGCTTGTCGTGTTTGAATTGACCAGGTTTTGAATCCTCAAGACTTCGCTGCTATTAATTATTTGTGCTTCCAGACCATTAAATTCCAGGATGCCTCCCTGATCTGTAAAAACACCGTTGTTGGTAAAATTTCCTGAAAGAACCAGATGGGAATTTTGAGAAAGAATCAAAGTCCCTCCCTCTTCGATCAATACAAATCCATTTATAGTCATGGCACCTGAAACGGTAAAAGTTTCACCGGAAAGAATTACCAGGTCATTGCTTCCGGCAGTTATCAGGTTGGTATGGAAACTACCTGTGAGGGCCAAACCATTGATCGTAGCCTGGATACTGAAAAAATCCGTTGCTCCGCTATAATCCAATTCATTTGTCCATTCTGCAATTCCGCTTTCAGTGTATTTTGTTAGTTCATCTCCTGTTAACATTCCAGCTCCGGAATATAACTCAAGCATTATTTCTGAATTATCTTCGTCCATATCCAGGTTCCCATTTTCATCAACTGTGTGGATGGTAATGCCAAATAATTCCCCCGCAGTGTAACTGGACGGGTAGTCGCTAAAAGCAAGCTCTGTTGCAATTACATTGATGGTAAACTCGCCGGACAGAATTTCTTCATCAAATATCTCTTCAAATTGAGATGAATTGTAGTAATCAGTCAGGCAATTGTGTGCAAGTCCATTGCCATCAATTTTAAATTGTAAAACCTGGTGATCATGAACAGTTTCGCTTAACCAAATGGACAGTGTTACTTCGATCTCCGAATTATTCGAGATCACTAAGGCATCTGTTGCAAAACGAATGATAATGCTTTCGCTGACAATGGCTGTTTCCTGAATGGGAATGTCATCCCCTGTAGAAGCATTCTTGAGCTGCAAGTCACCTATAACAGATTCCCAATCCGCCGTATTTGCCGGACCTGGGGTCAGGTAAATTTGCGAAACATGTGTATCTAAACCGTCATCATTTTCGGCCTCGTCACTATTGTCATTGATGGTAAATGAGAAAACCTCGATAGATTCTTCCGGATTATTCGCAACAGAAGAAATCTCCATTGATTGAATTTGTCCGAATAAAGGTTTGGTAATCGTAGAATTTGTATTGGAAGTGACGACATTGAGAATGGAACTCGATTCTGATGCGTAATTTCCAGTATTGTCCTCCAATACAAAATAAAGGTCAAAAGCCTGTGAAGGTTCTAAACCGAGTATTTCATGATTCACAATCTCTTCGGCTTCTGTCATGTCCAAAGCGACGGTTGGATTTTCCATGATTTCCTGGATGGTCGGTTCAGTCTCGCCATGTGTTATTGAAAATATGTACACTTTTCCCGGTTCAGAAGCCGAAATATCAAAGTCATATCCATTGGAATGAATGAGACTGATTCGTGGATAGCCACCCAAAAATTCCGGCGAAGCCCCATCGTTTGGTTGTCCGATAACTACTAAATCATCGATTTGTAAACTCCCATTTCCATGGCTTCCATTGTAGGGATAGATCCGGAAGACAACTTCTTCCGAGATATTGTCGTATTGGCTCAGCGAAATTTGGAAGGTGCTAAATGATTCATTTATGTCATAAATTCCGACGCCAAGATCAGTTTCAAAATCATCTTCATTACTTCGAAAAACAAAGTTTTGCGGACCGGACCCCGATCTTTTTGCTTTAAACTGAATGGCTTCAATATTAAGGGTTTGATTAACTGTCGGTGTGACGGAAAATTCAAGGTAATAATGATCTTGAGGTTTAGTAATACTTGCCGTAAAACCACGACAGCTAAAAACATCTTCTGCTAGAATAGTGCTAAATAATTTAACATCTCCTCCTTTTTCAAAATTTGGAGGAAGGATAAATTCAGAGTTCCAGGTGGCAGGATATTCACCGGAATTTATGGTGTGATAACCCGTAAATTCAAAAAGTGAAAGTATATTTTGAAAGGTCAATTCTGTATAGGCTTCCGTGCTAAAATTTGACTGTGTAGTGAGAGCGATGGTTTCCTCTCTGTTGTATGCCAGGTTTACAAATTCTGCCTGTCCATGTGTGAGGTTTTGTACTTCGTATTGAAGGAAACCTGTTCCATTAGTCAAAAGTTGAACGGTCCCAGTAGCATCTTGATCGTGGTTGTTCAATTCGTCCGCTGCCTGGACAGTCAATTGAAATGGCACATCGACATATGAAGCTGAAGGAATGGAGGAAAAAATCAATCGATCAGCTACAACATTTATGGTATTGACATTCGTTTCGTTGGAAGTTCTTGCGCCACCGGCATCCGGTGAGTTAAACGGTGTGAAACTATTGGGTGGGTCACCACCTTCGACACCAATCACAATGGCTTGAAATTGACTGTTGTCCAAGACATTTTCTGAATAACTTACCCGAATGCTTAGTTCCGATTCGCCCTCATCTTCTGTTTCTATGTTCAAACCAGAGAATGTTATCTGATCATCTGAATCCACTTCGGAAAGTTCCGTTTCTCCCTGATAGAGAGCAATTTTATTGAGGTTGTTCCAACCTATTATTTCAAATTCAATTTCACTAAGCAGAGTAGTAAGACCATCGTTATTTCTATCGCGAATCAGAAACTTTCCAAGTTCCAGTGAATTGTTGGATTCTACATCATTGGTTTGATAATCGAGATACGAAAAATCATTTTTGGTTGGATAGGCAAAATTGGGATCTTCAATGATATCGGATAGTAGTGGGTTTTGGGTTTGAAAGGTGGTAGGATTGTCGATTGAACCATTATTCAAATTATAGGTAGCCTCAAAATCAGTGTTTTTGCAGAAGCCGTATTCATATGCCTTCACGGTATATGGCATCTCCTGAAAGAGGCCGGTGATGTTGACAGAATTGCCAGTTCCTTTATAAACCACGTAATGTCCCTCTCCCACCTCATCGCCTGAACCATATACAGGATTGGCAGTGTATTCAATTCCATTTACCGGATTGTTTGTGATCTCACTGCCTTCATGAACAACTACAATTCTGGCATGACCATTTCCGTTTTCCCAGGTTAACTGAGCTGAATTTTCCGTCAACTCATTGATGGTTAATTCTTTCGCTTGAATTTTGGGAGCCTCGCATTCCCTGCTTTCAATGGTAACATTGTCAATGCTCCATGTTGATGAATTTGGATTGGAATTTCCACTTGAGACATATTGAAAAGCGACATATCCACTGGTTGAAATTTTATCAGACAGATCAACCAGGCCTGAAAATCCCCACTCATTTGACCCTTCATCAGATGGGATGTAAGGCAACTCCTCCCATTCATAGGTTTCCAGCGCCGGATTCCCATAACCTGGATAGAGGTCACTGTACAACACTTTCAATTGAGGAAATTCCTCCCCTTCATCCAAACCGGAATTTTTGCTGATAAATGATAGTGTAGCATTTTCCATCGAACTGAAGTCGATCGAAGGACTAATCAACCAAGATTCTGTAGAGGATGAAGGATGGTTCCCATTGACCGAAAGAAAACCATTTTGACAAGTCCAGGAATTGCCCCGTATCAGAATGTTACTCCAGCCAGAAGGGATACAATTTTGAAAATCCTCAAAGAAATAAAGTGAAACATATTCTTTTTCGACAAAATCGGAGGAGTACTTTATCTCAATTCCAAAACAATTCACCTCATATACTCTGAAATAATAGGAGGTATTTGGGCTAAGACCGTAGACATCGATTGAAGGATCGTTTCCAAAGTAAATTATTTGTTCCCCACTATTTTGCCAGATATTATTGGGTTCTGATGGATCAAGTCCGTCCGTTGGCTCGGCAAACGCATTTGTGGAGTTCATGAGAACCAACCGGTTTTCTCCACCGCCATTATCCCATGTCAGATCAAATGAAGAAGAGGTAACATTTTCAAAGTCAATGTTGGTTGAAAGATATGTAGGTTTTAAGCACGTGAAAAATGAGGTTTCGACAGGAATTGATAGATAATTTTCTGTTCCATCATTTCCATTGAATTCAAAAGCATAAAAATAATAGCTGCTATTTGCTTCAAGATTGCTAATTGTGGTAGTGGTATTACTTCCAGAATAAATCACAAAAGCATCTTCTTCTATTTCTGTCCCGCTTCCAAAATCAGTATTGGCATTGTAGTGAACCCCATCTTGAGGATATTGCAAAAGAGGGCTGTCTTTTTTTCCAATGATGAGAATGGATTCTCCTGGATTGTCATTCCTTTCGATTTCCAGTTCAACAGAATTGGCATCCAGGACATTTGGCGATAAAGAAATCGGAGGGTTTGATGGTTCTGTATCAATGACGGTAAATTCAGAAGAGGCAGGTACTGAAAGAGAAGCTCCTGAGGCGATAGATGGTTCGAAAACCACACCGGTTTCATCCGAATCATATGTAATGGTAAGCGTTAATCTCCTGTTTCCGGTTTGAAATAATCCTGTATTGCCTGAAATGATATTTCCAATGCCATTTCCGGATATTTTATGAAGAGCAATATCAGTATCTTCACTCATGACAGCTGTTAAACCATCATCATCCTGAGCTTCAATCGTTACTTCAAATGGCTGGTTTTTTACGGGCAACTGTCCATTGTTGATGTTGGATATAACCAGTTGGGTGGGTGTGATCTCTTCTGCTGAGATGATGATGTTGTCGAGATAGAAGCGGCCACTTCCATTAGACGCCTGAGTTTGTGGAGCCAATCTGATTTTAATATTTTCACTGCTTTTTAATTCAATACTGTTAAAATCAAAAGTATGAGTTGAAAAATTATCTGTTATAGAGATGCCGGTTTCCGTGCTTTCGAGAAGATCAATTGTTTCGCCGTTATCAGAACTGTAGTATATCTGAATATCATTTGGACCAGTGCTTGTACTTCTGAAATCAATGGAAAGATTGAATGACTGGTATCCTTCTCCGTTAAAAGAAATTTCGTAGTAGAGACCCGGGGAATCCCACCTTGTATAATAAATAGCCGGATTGCTCAAATCAAAACCTGTTCCCGAACCTGTATTTGCTGTTATAACAGGCATCTCGTCCGTAAGGTTTAATTCAGTCAAAGAATTGCCAGGATTGGAATCCTCGTCATCAAAATCCCACTTGACGATTTCTGTCTGACCAAAAGAATGAAAAAAATTAGCGAATAATATCAGTGAACATATGAGAAAAACTCTGTAAAATTGTTCAGAATATTCCCTTGATGATAGGAAGTAGTTCATTCGTTTGGTTAGTTAAAAGATATTAAAAAATTGATTAACGTATATTAAACTTAATTAAAATTCATTTTTTAACAAAATAATGGTTGGATAAATATTTGATAAGACATTTGATTTTTAACAAATATCCTCTCAGCCTCCAGTGGTCTGTCCCCCGACAGACCATTCCCATAACTATCCAAATCCCGTATCCATGGTCTGTCCCCCGACAGACCATCCCAAAAACTACCCAAATCTATCCATGTAATGTGTGAGTATGCCAAACTCATCCTCTCCTGTTTCATAAAATCTAGCTGAAGACCAACGATAGTCTTCAGGAAATTCCACAAGATTCCATTTTTCTTGCAATGGATTAAGGTGAATGTATTCCAATTTCTGCTCTACCTTATCCTTTGAATCCATCAAAACGGCTAATGGGTCGCGTTGCCAGAATCGGTGATTTCTTTCGCTTGTTATTTTCTTAAAAAGTGGAATGACCTTCGGATGGTTTGCTCTCACGTCTTTTAGGAAATTGCTACTTGTCCATTTGTTAAATGATGCGTGTGGCATTTCTTTCCCATTTTTTGCCAACATTTCCCAAATGATATGCAGATGGTTGGGCATAATCACATAACCGTAAACAAGGATTTTATTTCTGCTTTTGAGCCATTGCAATTGATTAATGATCAGTTCCTTATACTTATCCTGGATAAGCAATTTTTTCCAGTCTTTAATGGTGTCCGTCCAAAAATAAACCTCATTGAGATCCATCCGGGAGTTTCGGATACTGTCATTCGCTATGGATTTCATGTTGCAGATTTGAAATTAAAATTGCGTTAATTACTTCTTTTTCGATTTCCATTCGGAAAGTGGTCTGTCGGGGGGTGGTCTGTCGGGGGACAGACCATGGATTAGGAGGGGAATTGATGAGGTTGAAATCCCCATCATCAAAATCCCACTTGACGATTTCTGTCTGACTAAAAGAATGAAAAAAATTAGCGAATAATATCAGTGAACATATGAGAAAAACCCTGTAAAATTTTACAGAATTTCCCCTTAAGGATAGGAAGTAGTTCATGGGTTTGGTTAGTTAAAAGATATTAAAAAATGATTATTGTATATTAAACTTAATTAAAATTCATTTTTTAACAAAAAAATGGTTAGATAAATATTTATTAAGATGCTTGATTTTTAACAAATATTCTCTCCGCCTCCTCCGACTCCATGGTCTGTCCCCCGACAGACCATTCCCATAACTATCAAAATCTATCCATGTAATGTGTGAGTATGCCAAACTCATCCTTTCCTGTTTCATAAAATTTAGCGGATGACCAACGATAGTCTTCAGGAAATTTCACAAGATGCCATTTTTCTTGTAACGTGTTGAGATGAATGCCCGGCAGAGAGGCAGGTATTCCAATTTCTGCTCCACTTTATCATTTGAATTTATTCTAATAGGTGAGTGATTAAATATCTTTGACTCCCGGGAGACAGGTCAAGGGGTAAAGATTTTATGTTGAATGGTGTTGATAAACTCTGTTTGAAAATTTATTCTGGAAGTGGCCTGTCGGGGGACAGGCCATGGAGACGAAATGGTCAATTTAATTTAGGATAGACTGGATCAATTCAAGTGGGGCTTGAAAACAAAAAAAGCCCGGTTTCGGGCTTTTTAAATTTTTCACTTCCAAAGTTTACTACTAAGCGGCTTTGGTTTTATATCTAGTCTTCCAAATCATAAAAACACCTAATCCTATTCCCGCAACAATTAGATAGACCAAACCGAAATCAATGGGAATAAACGGATCCTCTCCTGGATTTGGTGGAACTCCTGGTCCGGGAGTACCCTGTCCAAGAACCTCCTGAGAAGTAAATACAAATGCTGAGATTACAGCAATAAACGACAAATAGATTTTAGTTAGTATTTTCATGTTTAATAAACTGTTTAATGTTCTATTCACTTTACGTTAACGATTTCCTTTTATTATTTTTCGCTTAATGGATTGGCTACCATCTTCTATGATAACGAAATAGATGCCGTCCATTAATTTACTCACATCCAGGGTCGCATGCTTAGGATCAAGGATGTTGACATCATAATTTTCAATCAATTTACCATTGATGGCCAAAAGGACAAATCTCGATTCCGTCAAATTTAATTCAAAATTCTGATCGACGGAAATATTCAGGTCAGCTGCCACCGGCATGGGATAAAATTCTATTTCCGACAGATCTTCCAGACCTGTGATAATCATGGTGCGGCTTGTACTGGCAGCACACCCTTCTATACTAACCTCCAGGGTATATTCCCCATCTTCGGTTACTTCCAGCTCCTGACCATTCTCGCTTTCCAACAATACACCATCCAGGTACCATTGGTTGCCTGTTTCGTAATTGGATTGCAGCACATAATCATCGGCTAGTGTAATTTCAGGATCAACCGAATTGCCCATGACTGTTTCCTTTCCGATGAATAAATTTTCTTCACATCCGGTTAACTGGCCAAAAACTGTTAATTCTACATCATTGTATTCTAGTGGCACTTCATAGACAAGATTGCCTCCGGTGCCAGATTCGCTGAACAGTTCATTCATATCAGGATCCAAAACGGAATAGATGACATTTTCCTCTGTTCCCACTATTTCAATACTTCCTGTTGACTCATTACATGACCCCGCAGAGTTAAGTGCTAGCTCTGTGTTAAAGCTTTTGTCAATGATCATTTCAAAACGCTCTGAACCGAACGTGCTGCTATCGCTCGTACTGATAGTAAATTCCACTACCAGGTCATCGGATACATCGTATTGTTCACCTGTAAAATGATCGATCAGGGTCAATGGCTCTTGTGTAAACACATCACGACCGTTAAAGGTTAGATTATAGTTACCGTTTTCAGCATTCCAAATATCAAGGAAAACAGATTTAGGGCAGGTCACTTCTCCCAATCGATTGATGGCTAATCTCAATGAATCAGAAGACAAGGTTGAAATATTAAAGTTTGCGTTGTCCAGTTTTACAAAATCCAAATTGGCTTCATAACCATCTGTGGCCTCTTCAGCAATGACCAATGCTATTTCATCACTCAATGTAGCGCCGTTCATGGTAATGTATAATGCAGGGGCTTTTCCGGTTCGTATATAGGTAGCAGGATCAATTACCTTGTCTGATTCCGTAAATACGAAATCCATACCTGGTGCGGTCAGGCAGACCATCCAGAAAGACTGGCCCATTGCAATTTCAGCATGACCGTCATTAATTGACATATCACCATTGGCATCGTAAACAGCCACATTTCCCTCAGCATTGTTTCGAATGGCAAATGCAGTGGAAATGCTTCCGGGGGTTGCATTATGTCTCGCTTCCAGCGACTCCCAGCTGACCACAGATGGATAAGGATTTCCTAAAAGATTAAATCCATCATCTGAAGTAGTTCCTGATAGGGTAATGGGCACGGTGACATCGCCCTGATTGATTGGACCTCTAAGCTCTGTATTGACATTTCCCCCATTGTTCATAAAGGCATTGTATCCTTCACCCGGAGTAAGGGGGTCTTGATTGGTAGAACCTGTTAACGGATATTCCTCCCATCGATCACCAGATGTCCCGCCATTTGCCTCAACATATCGATACATAGATGGTCCTGCAGCGCTACCGGAAGCGCCGTCAAAATCACCAATGATTGGAAAATCATCCTGCCAGTCTGCTACCCTGGCATTGGTGACCGAAGAAGCGAGGAATCGCCATGTCCTGCCACCGGAAGGAATGAACCGTTGAACCGTAACGTTTCCGGTGACAGAAGCTCCCGAAGGGATGGTCGCAATTCCTCCGTCTCCGGAAGATGCTGAAATAACGGTGAAGACACCATTATCCGTGTTTCCATCCGCGTCAAATTCGGTGGTGCTTCCATTAAGGGTCAGGATACCAAATAAATTAGCTGATCCATTGACCCTTACTGCAGGAGGGCCCGTTGTGTTATTCACTGTGATATTATAGAAATCAGTTGTCGCGCTTCCACCTATTGTCTGGGTAGTACTTCCGTTAAATTCCACGGTATTTCCATCGGGGATGAAATCGCCATTGTTTATAAAATTCCTGATCAGAACAAGGGTTTCAGGTGAGGTCAATATACCTGATGCACTGATCCGTATGTTGTTAAATGTTGGGTTATTTGTTCCTGCAATTGAATTCGTCCCATTAAATACCACGGTGGGATTTTGTCCGGTTCCTGCATTAAAGGCACCATTGTTGGTCATCACCCCGTTGATAAATAAGTTCCCGCTTGGAGCATTAAGTGTGTTGCTGATCGTGAAATTACTTAGTGTAATCGGATCACCAAGAATACTGGTTGTGCCATTGAACACAATATTTGAATTAGAGGTGAATGTACCAGCGTCATTGTCGATATCACCACTTACATTAATTGTTCCGGATGATTGGGTAAAGGTTGAGCCCGATGCTACTGTCATATTGCCAAATGTAAATGTACCTGTTCCTGAGACATCTGTTGTACCAACAAATGAAACGGGCGTTTCCGTAAGTGTGGCAATCCCAGAATTGACAAAATTACCGCCAAGATTGATTGAACTTCCAGTTAATCCTACAAGTTCTCCATTGGTTATGGTCAGGTCTCCATTGATTTGTACATCATCATCCATTTCAACGTCACCACTACCACTGAGTGTCAGGTTATCCAGGTAATCAGGGTCAGTGGGAAGTTCAGGTCCGGTTTGAATTGTTCCTGAATTATTATACACCACATTGAACATTTCATCTGTGGTAGCTATTACATTATTGTTTGTCAGGGAGCCAAGGTGTGTTCTTGTGATCGTTCCATCAGGAGCCATGGTGATCGTTCCATCGTTAACCAGCGTTCCATTGTTTAAAAACAATTCATCAATGGTAACAATGGAACCAAGCGTTACGGAACTTCCAGATCGATTTAGGGTAAAAGTATTGAGTGCTGAACTACCGGCAAAGTTAATTTCACCATCAAAAGAAGCACTACTAGGTCCATTAATAAGAAGGGTGGAAGTATTATCCGAAATAAAATTACCACTAACATGATTGTATTCGCCGGATATGGTCAGATCTTGACCAGAAAAATCCAGATTTCCGTCATTGTGATTAAAGAAATCTTCTACAATTAAATCGGAAAGCAAAGTCACATTGCTCAGACCGATTCCATTTGCGAGAGTAAATGTACTCAAGCTAAAATCATCATCTGTCGAGCCTGCTAAGCCAAAAGAAATACCATCTGGAGCATCAACAATTAGCGTGGCAGCCGGGCTACCCCGCAATGCCCCGTCAGTTTGAATAACAGAACCGGTAATTGTTGTGGTTGTATTATCTAAATCCAAAACTCCGTCCAATAGTGAAAGTGTCTGGATTGAGGTAATAACTAAATTTTGATCTAAAATGACTTCTGTTGGATTATCAATTGTTAAATCGAGATCATCAGGATATCCATCTCCTAGTCTTTGAGTAGCTGATCCATTGTAAACCAATTCAGCTCCAGCTTCAAAGTTTCTCGTTGGTAGAATAATATTACCATTTGTGGATGGCGTCTCTTGAATGGCACCACCCTCATGTATTGAACCTAACCGTAGCGTTGAATTATCTACTAGAGTTAATGCACCACTTCCTGACAAAGCATTTGTGCCTAAGTCTAGTATTGAAGAACTATTTACATAAAAATTTAAATCAGTACTAATTGTTGCCCCATCAGTAAAAAATTGGGGAGAAGATCCTTCAAAAAAGATTGTTTGATCAGCAGAAGTGGTTTCAGTAATAGTGCCGCCTGTTAAATTGCAATCACCGGATAGATTAACGACCATGGTTCCTATTCCATAAGAAAGGTCTTGTGTACCACCACTTATGGTAAAATCACCCATAATGTCCAAAACTACATCCCCATCTCCTGTTAAAAAATTAAAACCGTCAGATATCTCAAAATCACCTCCAACGTTAACGGTAACATCAGCTGCATCACTAAAAGCAAAGTTTGTCGAAACCAAGAAATTTCCACCAACAACTAAAGATAGAGAAGCACTTTGTGTTAAACTAACATAGCCAGGTGCATTAATTATCTCAAAACTCCCAGCAACAGATGTTAATGCTCCACCTAAATCTATAAAAGCTTCCAGATCTTGATCTGGGGTATTCCATATAAAATTCCCAAATGCCTGATTTAAGTTATTTGGAGCTGTAGAATTTGTAGTGTAACCAATTATATTTACAGTTGAACCGGCATTCCAATTTGCTAAGGGTATGTCTCCGGCTAAGGATGTAAAAGTGTGATAGTATTCAGAATTAGCACCAAAAAATAGTCTAGTATTGGCTGCATTATTTATCGCCCCACTGTTTTCAATAATCCCATTTACCTGGACAGTTGCAAAAGAAATAGGTGGAGGAGGTCCATCATAAAATATTGTTAAAGTACCATTATTTGTTAAAGTGCCATTAATTGTTAAATCAGTGCCTGATCCAGCTGCAACTGTTAAAGCAAACCCATTATTAATGGTAACGGATCCAGTTGATTCGATAGTAGTTTGATCTGTTGATACATCGACTGTTACAATAACATCGTGTGTGATAGCTATTGCACCATTTGCACTCGTAGGAAAATTAGCAGTATTCACCCACGTAGAACCATCAAATTCCTCCCAGGTATCTGAGCTATTCCAGTTACCATCTTGCCTGGTTTGAAAGTCACCAGCGCTTTGCGCATGAATAAGTTTTGTGCTAAAAAATAGTAGGATAAAGATTAGTAGAAATCTCTGCATGTTCATAAAAATTTAGAGTTTACGTCCGGTCATAGTTGATCTAATAAAGATAGCAAATGTAACCAAAAATCGATATTTAGGTACACAAATATTACATCTTTCGTCTTCTACGATTCCATTTTTAGAATAAAAATGGAAAGTCATCCTGAACTTGATTCAGGATCTATTGAATGCATTGTTGATGTTAATAAAAAAACGTGAAGTAATATAAACCACCTAATCTCCTAAGGAACCGATGCTGAACTACCTGCCGGCCGATAAGGCTGGAATTCAGCATGACAGTAAAGTTGCTAAAAACAGAACCGTTAGCTGATGATGTGTGAAACCAAATGCCCAATTTCCCAATGCCCCAAATTCCATTCCTAAACCAGCAACAAGAAACCAATAACCCCATCAACTCTCCACCGCTTCCTGCGTCTCCTGCATTAGCTTTTGCTGGACATCGTAAGGAACGGGCGCATATTCGGCGTATTTGGCTGAGAAGCTGGCTTTTCCCTGGGTCAATGATCGCAGGGTCGTGGTATATTTATGCATCTCTGCCAGCGGAATTTTCACTTTGATGATCTGGTAGTGGTCCTTGCTGTCCATGCCCTGGATAATGGACCGTCTTGTCTGCAGGTCAGTCATTACTTCACCCATCAGCTCTTCGGGAACCATCACCTCCACATCGTAGATCGGCTCGAGGATCTTCGGATCGGCATTCATAAATGCCTGCCGGAAAGCCATCGCTCCGGCGATCTTGAAGGAAATATCATTGGAATCGACCGGGTGCATCTTACCATCGTACACCATCACGCGGATATCACGGACATACGATCCTGTGATCGGTCCTTCCTCCATTTTTTCCATCACTCCTTTTAATATAGATGGAATAAATCTTGCATCGATCACGCCACCCACTATGCAATTATAGAAGATCAGGTTACCGCCCCATGGCAGGTCAATCACTTCCTTGCCGCGAACGTTAAAGTCCGTTGGTTCGGCCATCCCTTCCATGTATGGCTCGATTCGCAAGTAGACTTCTCCGAATTGCCCTGCACCTCCCGATTGTTTTTTATGCCGATAGCTGGCATCGGCACCCTTCTGAATGGTTTCGCGATAAGGGATTTTTGGTTCATAAAGTTCGGCTTCTACTTCGTAAACATGCTTCAGCTTCCAGAGAGTTACGGCAAAATGGAGCTCACCCTGACCTGACAGGATCATTTGCCTGAGTTCCTTCGAATATTCAAATATAGTTGTTGGATCTTCTTCGTGTATGTCTCTTAAAACTTCCGCCAATTTTTCTTCATCCGCTTTGTGCTTGGCCCTTATGGCTGTCCGTATACGCGGATCGGGAAAGATCATGGGCTTGAATTCATAGCTTTCCGACTTTTCGTGCAGGGTGTGATTGGTATGTGTATTTTTCAGTTTGACTGTTGCCCCGATATCGCCTGCAACGAGCTTCTCAACATTGTGCCGGTTTTTACCGTCCATGATAAACAATTGGCTGAACCGCTCACTCGTATCAGTCTGGTTGTTTATAAGATCATCGCCCACTTTCAGTGTGCCAGATGTGACTTTGAAGAAATTGATCTTGCCGAGGAATGGTTCTACAATGGTTTTGAATACAAACAACGAAGTTGGTCCATTGGGGTCACATTTTACTGGCTGATCTTCGGTGGTAATTGCCGGGTTCATTTCAATGGCAGAAGGAGCGACATTGTCGATGAATCCCATCATCCTACCGCTGCCCATGTTGTTTTTCGCCGAAAGGCAAAATATCGGAAACACCTCGTGTTTCATCATACCGATCTTCAGCCCTTTCCTCATCTCATCTTCATCGAGCTCGCCCTTTTCGAAATACAGCTCCATCAATTCCTCATCATTTTCCGCTGCCTTTTCCACCAGTTCATTATGAAGTTCATTGGCCCTGTCCTTTTCAGAATCAGGGATGGGTAGTTTTTCGGGTTTCCCTCCCCCTTTCGGGAATTTATACAAAGTCATTTTCAGTAGGTCGATGATGGAATCGAACCCCTCACCCTGATTAACCGGATATTGCATCAGGACTGCAGGGCTGCCGAATCGTTTTTTTACGGATTCATAAGCTACATCAAAATTCGATTTGGGGTGATCCAGTTGGTTGATGGCGATGATAACCGGCTTTTGGAACTGGTCCACGTAGTTCCAGACCAGCTCGGTCCCTACTTCCACACCCTGCTGGGCATTGATCAGCATGACGCAGGTGTCGGCTACCCGAAGGGAAGAAACAATCTCACCCATGAAATCATCCAGGCCGGGAGTATCGATGATGTTGATCTTGTAATCGCGCCACTCTGTATGCATGGATGTGGCGTACACGGAATTTTCTCTTTCATGCTCTATTTCGTGGTAATCGGAAACGGTATTTTTGTCTTCCACCGTCCCGCGTCTGTTGATCAGGCCGGATTCGAATAACATGGTTTCGGCAAGGGTGGTCTTGCCGCTTTTCGCCCCTCCAATCAATACAATGTTTTTGATGTGCTTTTCGTCATATACTTTCATAATGATATGCGGTTTTAATTGGAAAATTTCAGAGAAAAAAATAACAGCGCTTTTCGGGCAACTGTCTTAAGTAAATCTAACTTTTCAAAAACGTAAAACCAAAAAATAATGTATGAAAACCTGATGAAAATCAGGGATTAAAGTGATAGAAGGTGAATAAAAAGGGAAGCCGGAAGTTGGAACCTGGAAGAAGGGAAAAAAGCTCAAGGGTGAAAGGAAGGAATGAATTTGCCTTATGTCTTAGCCTAAATTTTAAAAATCTCATTCGCTTTAACTAATTAAGCTGACGAAGCGCCCCTAAAGTCATCAGCACACGTTTTCGGAGGAAGAAGATATAACAATTTGGATTTAAGTTTCTCAGACAAAATCTCTAAATCGAAAAATATCGACATTTTTTTTGATGAAAACATTGTCAATTAATTGGATTCCGATAATCAAAATAGCCAGAACTCCAATTTGCAATCCGTAATTGGAAAAAAGAGAAAGGAAATCTTGGAATGTCTCCTTTGAAAAGTAATAAAATACACCTCCACCCAAGGCAATTAAAAAGACAGAAGCTATAGCATAAAATGCAGCCATTTTATAAAGTGATTGTAATTTTTTCCTTCTGAAAGCCTTTTTTGTCGTGACGGCAGCAAAGTCAGTGCTTAGGGAAAAATGAGGCTCCTGGTTCAATTCGCTTTCAACCATCTTATACAACTCAGCATCTTCCTCGAAAAATTGAAGAAAATCTTCCTTTTCATTTGAATTGCTAAATATCTTACTCTGCAATTCTTCTTCCTTTTTTCTGCTCATACTCATTTCCTTCTAATTAAACCTTGAGACATCAACATTTTCTACTTTTTTTTTCAACGCATCTTTCAACAGCTTCCGTGCCCTGAAAAGATAACTTTTCACCGTGCCTTCCGGCCAACCCGTAATTTCATAAATTTCCTTGTAATTAAACTCATTCAAATGAAAAAGGGTTAGGACCGTTTTGTATTGATAAGGCAATTTGTCAATTAAATAATGGATCTGATCCTTTAATTCCATTTTTTCCATCTGACGATGTGGATCCTGATCTGAAACATTCGAATGCTCATTTTCGGTTGTCAGTTCATTGAATGAAGTTTTCTTCTCTTTTTTAAGTGTATTCACAGCCTCTCTGTAGGCAATGGTAGCAATCCAGGTTGACAATTTTGAATTAAAATGAAAGCTCTCAATTTTGAGATAGACTTTCACAAACACTTCCTGGCAAACGTCCTTCGATTTCTCTTCCTCGCCGATCACACGATATACGATAAATGAAACCAGCCTTTGGTATTTTTTTACCAATATGGTAAAAGCATGCTCATTCCCCGCAATGATCTTCTCAACTAGTTCCTGATCGTGATCCATATTGCCCATGAGACAATGAACTTTCAGATAATGTTGCAAAAAAATTTTTTTTCTGCAACATTTTAAATCCCACCATTGTCACATGGTCAAAAAATTAATAATTATGGAAGAAGTCTTAATGGTCTTAGCGGTTTTTGGAAGTATATCTTTCACCATCGTTTCAATTATTCGGTCCATTTCCGATCATAAATTGAAGAATAAATTAATAGAAAGAGCTGGCGCAGATGAAAAGTTTAATTCGGCCCTATCAGAAAGCTTAAAATCAATTTCAGCTTCTGCTCATCCGGAAATGAATAAATATCCAGCTTTGAAATGGGGTTTATTGTTCTTTTTTGCCGGCATCGGCCTGATTACAATAGAATACCTCGATTTCAATTACAACAGTACGTTGCCATTCGGGATATTGAGCACTTCTATTGCACTTGGTTTCTTAGTCTACTATTTCCTCATCAAGAATGAGTTGAAGAGTAATGCTTAAAGGAAAACAGGCTTTCTCAAAAGAACCCCAATTTTCATCTTTTGAGAAAGCCCTTATTTTTACAACAGCTCATTAGCAATATTTGCCAACTCAGATCTTTCTCCTTTCTCCAGGGTTATGTGCGCATGCAACGGATGACCCTGAATTCTATCAATTAAATATGACAACCCATTACTTTGCGAATCGAGATACGGTGTATCGATTTGATAAATATCTCCGGTAAATACAATTTTCGTATTCTCGCCTGCTCGGGTGATAATCGTTTTAACTTCGTGAGGAGTCAGGTTTTGCGCTTCATCCACAATAAAGAAAATATTTGACAGGCTTCTTCCTCGAATGTAAGCCAGTGGAGTAATGAGCAGTTTTTCCTGCTCTACCATCTCGACAATCCGCTTGTATTCCTTATCCTGTTCCCTGAATTGATTCTGGATGAACTTCAGGTTATCCCAGAGAGGCTCCATGTACGGATTCAGTTTGGACTTTATGTCGCCGGGCAAATAACCAATGTCCTTGTTACTCAGGGGCACAATTGGCCTGGCAAGGTATATTTGCTTATAATTCCTCTTTTGCTCAAGCGCACCCGCTAGTGCTAATAATGTTTTTCCAGTCCCTGCAACGCCATTGATCGTCACCAGTTTTATGTTATCATCGAGGATCGCATTGATGGCAAATGTTTGTTCAGCATTGCGCGGCTTTATGCCATAAATTGTTTTCTTTTCCACCAATTCAAGAGCTTTTTCTTCCAGGTTAAATTGTGCAAGTCCAGATTTCCTGTTGCTCTTGAGAATAAAAAAACTATTGGCTTTTGGCTTTTGAATAGAAGGAACCTTATTTATATCAATTTTCTTGTTTTCGTATAAGTTATTGATTTCATCAGGTTCTATATCATCAACTTCCTGCTTTCCCAGGTATAGTTTTGAAAGGTCCTGGATTTTTCCTGTTTGGTAATCGTCTGCCTCCAGATTCAATGATTTAGCCTTAAGCCTCAGATTGACATCTTTTGTAACCAGGACTATCTTACGCCCAGGGGCCTCTTCCTGCAGCAATAAAGCTGCATTCAGAATTTTATGATCTGGTTTTTTATCATCAAATATTTTCTCAGCATCCACATGACTGTTATAATTCATCAGCACCTTAAACTTGCCTTTGGTCTTGCCATTTAGCGGAATCCAGTCGTGAAGCTTTTGTCCTGTCGACAATTCATCGATCATCCTGATAAACTCCCTCGCTTCGAAATTTTTGGTATCCGAACCCTTTTTAAAATTATCCAGTTCTTCCAGCACGGTAATTGGGATCCCAACATCGTGTTCCTGGAAATTCATGATAGAATCATGTGAATAGATTATGACTGATGTATCCAGTACAAAAATCTTCTTTTCCTTTCTTTGAGCCATAAAAATTATTGTGGTATTTGATTATTATAAATAAAGTATTCGCCGCGCTCCTCATGTACGATCCTTAAAACATTGGAAAGCACCAATTGAACCAGCGACTTTGAAGCTATTTTTTTTGACAGGTCAGCAAGCTCTGTGTACTGAGACAAGGTTATGCTTCCTTTTTGCTCCAGGTATTTTAATAGTAGGTTTTCTTTTTCTCCATAGTAAATCTTTTGACCACCCCTGTGTTTTACTCCTTTTAAGATCTCTATTGTTTCCCTGCTGGCTTGCAGGCTTTTGTCATTTTTCCTGATATAAGCTTTCCCCCATTTTTGGGCTGGTTTTTCCAAAGCATAATGTGGTCGTTTGCTGCTTTTATAAATTCTGTAAACCAAAACAGAACGTCCATTGTACAAAGCAATGTGATGAAGGGAGTATTTAATTTTAGGTTTACACAAAATATCGATTGATTTTTCGAGGATGTACTTTTCCTCTTCTGCATATTTCAATCCGGGAATACTTCCATTGTCGTCCACTCCCATCAATAAGTAGCCACCATCCGTATTGGCAAATGCAACCATTTCTCGGATAATCTTCTCAGGAAAATTGGCTTTTCTTTTAAATTCAAGGGTCTGTCCTTCACCTTGTCGTACTAGTTTCTGTACAAATTGAAGGTTATAATTGCTACTCATCTCTTCCAATAACTATTACCTACTTCACGGGGTTGGAGTTATACGAAAAATAAGATATAAGAACTTTAAATACTACCTTTTTTAATTAAAAAAATCCTCGTCATCATCGTCGTCTTTCAAACCGCGATCTGGCATCGAAAACATGCTGCTAAGTAAATCTTTGAAATGAAGGCCTGTCGCTAATCTTTGCCTGCTTAACATGCTGTATTCTGCCAATCCGTGTAATGCAAATTCCATCAGAAACAATTCTTCTTTTCCATTAACCTTGGCATGGAATTTTTTAATTAAATCGTTTAATCCGGGAATTTTTTTGAGGATGGATTCATATTCTTTGTCCGACAGATCATTTAGAATATCTATCTTATTTCCTTCGCCAAACCAGTCTACAATTTTCTTGTAGGGATTGTCTTCTTTTTGTTTTCTTACCTGATCCGGGTCAGGAAAATATGAGACAAATTGTGTGCGGATGGCCTTTCCAATCAAATCATTCGCAACAATACCAGGCCCCTCCTGTTCACCTTCGTAGACCAGTTCCACCTTTCCTGTTATGGCCGGCAAAACACCACCAAAATCTGATAGTCGAACGTGTGTCTTGCTCTCACCATTGATCAAAGCCCTTCTTTCTGCTGAGCTTTTCAGATTTTCAAAAGCAGAGATTGTCAGCCTTGCCGACACTCCACTTTTCGCATCGACATATTCATTGTCACGAGCTTCAAATGCAATTTGTTCCACCAGGTCTTTTGCCATTTCATTAATAGCAATTTTAGCTTCCTGGTCATCTTTTATTTTTGATTCTTGCTGTGTGATCTTTTTCCCGATTTCTATCGTTTTGGGATAATGTGTAATGATCTGGCTGTCAATCCGGTCTTTTAATGGAGTAACAATGCTCCCTCTGTTTGTATAATCTTCCGGATTGGCAGTAAATACAAATTGAATATCCAGCGGTAGTCTGAGTTTAAAACCCCTGATCTGAATATCTCCTTCTTGCAGGATATTAAACAAAGCAACCTGAATGCGGGCTTGTAAATCAGGCAATTCATTGATCACGAAAATCTCTCTGTTCGACCTGGGGATCAGCCCATAGTGGATAACCCTCTCGTCCGAATAATTCAATTTTAATGATGCCGCTTTAATAGGATCTACATCACCTATAAGGTCTGCTACAGAAACATCCGGGGTCGCAAGTTTTTCCGTGTATCTTTCCTCCCTGTGAATCCATGAAATCGGTGTATGGTCCCCATGCTCTTCGATCACCTCATGACCATACTTGGAAATTGGTTTCAACGGGTCATCATTCAGCTCCGAATCTTTAATTTTTGGAATATACTCGTCCAAAAGATAAACCATTAATCGGGCTATTTTAGTCTTTGCCTGACCCCTCAAACCCAATAAGTTGATATTGTGTTTGGATAGAATTGCCCGTTCGATATCGGGAATAACAGTTTCATCATAACCCCATATTCCTGTGAAAGGATTTTCCTTTTTCTGAAGCTTGCAAATCAGGTTTTCCCTTAGCTCGTCCTTGATCGATCTGGGTTGATAACCTGATGCTTTCAGTTCCCCCAGGTTTTTGATATTCAAGAGTTGTTTTGGTGGAATATCTCGATAATTCATCAATTATTTCTACTTAAAGTTTTTTCTTTTATTTCTTTTAAAATCTTCAAAGACCAGATTACCCAATCCCTGTAAATTGCTGTAATACGCCTGACCGTTATTTATTTTGGTAAAATCCCTCACAAACTGCTTCAAATAAGGATCTGATGCAATCATAAATGTGGTAATCGGAATATGAATTTTTCGGCACTGACGTGCCAGGTCAAATGTTTTGCTCAAAATTTTACTGTCAAGGCCGAAGCTGTTTTTATAATATTTTATTCCTTGCTTTAAACACGTAGGTTTACCGTCTGTGATCATAAATATCTGCTTATTTGGATTTTTCCTTCTCCTCAGTAAATCCATCGCCAACTCCAGACCAGCAACCGTATTAGTATGATAAGGACCAACTTCCAGGTAAGGAAGATCTTTAATTTGGATTTGCCAGGCATCATTCCCAAAAACAATAATATCGAGCGTGTCTTTTTTGTATTGTGTGGTGATGTATTCTGACAACGCCATGGCAACTTTTTTGGCAGGTGTAATCCTGTCCTCACCATACAATATCATGGAATGCGAAATATCAATCATCAAAACGGTGGAAGTCTGAGTCTTAAAATCCTTCTCAATAATCTCCAGGTCTCTTTCTGTTATCCTGAAGTCACTGTATCCACTATTTATCTGTGCATTTTTGATCGATTCCGTCATAGATATCTGATCCGGCGTATCGCCGAATTGGTAATCCCGTCTGTCGGCATTCGGTTCATCACCACGGCCGCTGATATCCGTTCGATGGTTTCCCCTTCGCGACTTCTTAAGTTTACCAAAAATCTCCTCCAGGGCGCTTCGTCGAATCGTCTGCTCACCTTTAGGTGTGATCTTGAATGACCCTTTTTCATTCTCTTCAGTGATGTATCCTTTTTTCTTTAAATCTTCAATAAAATCACCAATTCCATATTCACTGTCTGTCAGATTGTATTGTTTGTCCAGATTAGTTAACCAGGAAAGTGCCTCAGAAACATCTCCTGAAGTAATGGTGATCAATTGCAAAAAGATTTTCAACAGGTTGTCGAATGTACTTTTTTGCTGAGTTTTTGGAGGAATATATTTAGAAAATCGATATCCAGGCATAGCGACTATTCAATTTAAGAATTGTTTTCACAATCATTAAACTTAGAACGACAAAACTATGTTTTTCGTCGTAATATTTTTATTGTTCATTTTATCGTAGTTATGACTTAAACCTAAAGCTGTTTCTGATTCAGGATGTAAGCCGATTCTTTCTTTTTATTGATAAATTGAATATTTTTTATATTTTTTTGTGTTTTAAAGGTTTTAAATCAAAATTTTTTTTAAATAATGAAAAAACTGAGATTAATTATTTTAGCTGGAATGATTGTATCAATGGCGGGATGTTATAGCAGGACCTGCCCTACCTACACACGAAAACCTGAAAAAATTAAAAAGTTTGAGAACCTGGATACAGAAATATCCACAAAGGAATTGAAAAGAGTTTAATTCAAATAATCAAAATAATAGTCATTAAAACTAAAAAAACCAGCCTCGCAAAATATGTGAGGCTGGTTTTTTGCTATCAATAAATTTTTTATCAACTCTACAAAGGATCGCAATTACCTGCAAAGCATGCCAATTCTTGTGCCGCAGTTGTGTAGTCTTCCTCTTCGTATCGGTAGATCTTGCTGAAGTCAATTTCAGGAAAGTCTTTCACAAGTTTTTCATACTCTTTCTTATTGATCTCAACATATGGCATCTGATCAAATGAAGCATCAAATGCAGGAAGGAATGTCATCCCACCAATTTTATCCTGATTTTCCCAAGTCCACCTTATGATATCCAAAACCTCATCAGGTTTGTAAGTAATCGTCACACTCGGATTATGTTCTGTATAGTTCATTTTTGTTTGCAACCAATACTTGCATTGCTCCAATGCTGACCTTTCATTCCTGGTAATAGAGGCATCAGGCGATTTTACCGGAAAATGAACCACCCATGTATTGGCACTTTCTGCATCTTGTCCATTTTCAGGATCCATGGGCACTCCAGCATCTTTCAGGACTTTGTAAACAGGTGTGTGTGCTCCTACCCGAACATTTCGGATATAGTATTTCGACCATCTTGCGTGAATTCCCGGGGAACAATTTAACATCTGGCTTGAGTTTCCGGACGGCTTCACGCAAGTAATAGAAACAGATTGGTTAATACCTAAAATGCCTGCAACTCGTTGGTTAGTTTCGATGGCGACCTGTTGTAGAATTTTTTGGTTTTCCGCTTTCATCGCCTCGGGGCAATCGAGCTGACCATTGATATCAACACCTAAAAGTCTTTCCTCTTCACAATTCTTTTTCCATTCTTTTCTCAAACCCGGGAAATGAGTAGCTTTTGATTGAATTGTGCCAATAATTGTGGCCAACTCAACTTTCTCCTTTAACTCTTCGATGGTATCATTTTCTCGTGCAACTGCTACTGATAAGTTACAGAACTGGAATGGCCTCAAAACAATCTCACCACAGGGGTTTGTGCCGAATTTTGCTGCTTTCCTCCTTTCAGGCTTGGTATTTAATGCCGATTGACGGTTAAATATGCCAGGTTCCCCTCTTTCAGAATTAACCATGTCTAAAAGGAAAGTCGCAATTTCAGCCTGTGTCAATTCCCTGTTTGGCCAGACTGCAGAGTTATTGGCATTCCAGCGCTGGCTGTTCTTTCTCCAAAAATCTCCGTCTTTACAATGCCTCATATCCGAATCTTCATAATCAAACAGTGCGATCATAGCAGTCCTTCTCACCCCACCTGAAACAGCGGCTGTGCCAATGGAGCACATGATATCATGCGCATCAAGCGATCTGAGTGTGGTACCCTGACGAGATAAGATTTTATTCCTGGCAAAATCCAGCATTTTCTTCAAAGGTTCTGGCCCGGAAGCGCGACCTCCTTTTATTCTTAAGACCGTACCTGCTTCGCGAATCAATGAGTAATTGAAGTGAATATCTTTTCCAGCGAACCAATGCTCTAATCCCACACGCAAAGCGTCTGCCCATCCCTCTGTTGAATCTTCAATAACATATTGTGTTGGAGCCAACTCCTTATTTTGACGCTTAATTCTCGGTAATTTTTCGATGTAATCATTTTCGACAGAATAGCCAACACCGCAACCGCTCATAGAGATAATCAACGCCTCCACAAAGGAGTCGATACTATCTACAGGAAGATAAGAGCAATTGTAAATGGAAATATTATTTCTTCTTGCAGCTGGTCCAGCCATTGCCAGCAATCTCATAGAAGGCATAACTTTCATCTCCAATATAGCTTGCCTGACCCTGGCATAGGTCAATGGCCTTAACCTGTAATCGGATAATTCCTTCAAAAACTCAACAGTTCTGTCAACAGTTTCTACCCAGGTTTCCCTTCTTCCATTTTCATGGCTAAAACGGGCATACTTATCGTAAAACTGAAATTTTTGCAATTGTGTTGGGAAATATTGGTCTGATTCATCAAATGCCTTCTTAACTTCATCGGGCACAGGTCTGACCTCCCGAAGTTTGGCATGTTCCGCTCTGTACAATATGTACCGCTTAGCGGCTTCATACTCTCCTGCAGCCTGTAAAACCGTTTCGACAATATCTTGTACATCCTCTACTGTGGGCACTTCATATTTTGCAGAGACTATATTAATAACCTGTTTGGTTATCTTCCCAGCATCAAAGTCCTTTTTACCACTAGCATTAAAACATTTGACAATTGCATTTTCAATTCTTTTCTCGTCAAATTCCACCGTCCGTCCATCTCTTTTGACGATTTTTAGTGGAACACTAATTTCCTGCGATTCTTCGAGTTTTTTGCGTGCAGCGTCTTGATCAGATGTGGTGGGCGCTTTCATTTCCATCTTTGTCAATTTATAAAGTTTTAAAATAAGGGATTATAAAAACACACTAATTGTATTTTTTTAATGCTGTGTTTGGATTTGTCTTTGTTGAGGGCTGAAAAAACCTATTTGAATTGGTAAATATTTGAAGCTAAGACACTTAAATATTTGAGGTTTTTCAGTCAGCAAACTGGATTTGAAAATATATCTTTTATTCATTTTTTTCAATGATTTTTATAAATTTTATTACTAAATTTTATTTAGCTTTACTTTAAGTAACACATTTTAAGACTATTATGTTGCGTGTTTAAACAGATAGTTTAAACGAATTAGCCTAATCAACAAAAATTGGACTTTTCTAATGGAATAAATGACCTCTACTCCGGAGCCAAAAAATTTTTTAATATAAATTAAATCCAATTTTATATTATTTCGTTAATATTTTTATCTGCACTATTTTTAGCCCTATCTCCTTTTTGACTTATGGTCCAATGTTTAAGATTATTAAATATAGCAACCGAGAAGAATGGGCCAATGCAATCACTCATGGCATTGCTGTTATTATGAGTTATTTTGGCCTCATTCTGTTATGGATCAAATCCATATCCCGAGGCGATTTTGTCCAGCTAACAACAGCCATTGTGTTTGGTGTGGCAGCGATCTTACTTTTTACTGCATCGACTGTTTATCATATTTTGAGAAAAGGGAAGTGGAAGCATATCTTCCAAATTGTTGACCACATAGCAATCTATATTTTGATTGCTGGCACTTATACACCTATCACACTCGTTTTAATGAAGGATTTTGATGGTATTTACATTTTTTACCTTGTATGGGTGGTTTCAATCGCCGGCATCATTTACAAGCTATTTTTCTTCGAGAAATATAAATTGGTTTCAGTAGTATTTTATATCGGTTTAGGTTGGACTGTCCTGATCAAATTGGATGTATTATTATTTAGCATGCCTCCTGAAATTACTTATTGGTTGCTACTTGGAGGCATTTTTTATACCATGGGCGTCCTCTTCTTTCTTTGGGAAAAGCTAAAATTCAGCCATGCCATCTGGCATATGTTTGTCATCGCCGGTTGTTCGTGTCATTACTATCTTGTGTACAATTATGTAATCCCATAGACTATCTGGAATTTCTATTAGATCTCCTCCTATCCAACTCTCTTTTGATCAATAACAATTCTCTTGAACTTTGTCCTGCGATGGAAGTGTTTTCTTCCGCTCTTCTAAACAAGTAAGGCAAGGTAGTCTCGACAGGGCCATAGGGAAGATATTTAACCACATTATAACCGGCAGCAGATAAATTGAAAGAAATATTGTCACTCATTCCAAAAAGCTGAGCAAAGTGGATGCGTTCATCATCTTTTGCTATACCATGCTTTTTCATCAATTCTGTCAAATAGATATTCGAGTTTTCATTGTGAGAACCTGAACAAAAGTGTACCTGATCCAGGTTTTCCACACAATATTCAAGCGCTTGATTATATTGATCATCCGTAGCCTCTTTGGTAGGCATAATCGGATCTTCATAGCCCATTTCTTCTGCTCTCTCGCGTTCTTTTTCCATGTATGCTCCTCTAACAAGTTTTGCCCCAATTTTATATTTTCCACGAGCATTTTCAGCAATTGTCACTAAACTCTCCAGCATTCCTTTTCTATACATCTGATGGGTATTAAAAATGTATGCTATTTCCTTATTATATTCCTCCATCATGCTATTGACCAAACTATCTACCGGCTTCTGAATCCAACTGTCTTCACTATCAATAAAAAGTCGCACCCGATGATCATATGCGGCTTTTCCCAATTCATAGAATCTATTCCTGGCTTTTTGGTAAGCGGTTTGCTCTTTCGGACTGAGCGTTTCGTCCATGTGGACCTTATGCAATAAGTCTATAGAGGCCACTCCGGTAGGTTTAAATACGCAAAATGGTATATTTTTATTCTGGCTGGAAAGCACAATTGTCTTTTTTATTTCATCAACAGTATGGTCGTATTCATCATCATCATCTTTACCCTCCACCGCATAGTCCAATATCGCCCCAACATGATATTTTGACAATAGTCCAATCGTATTCAAACAATCATCGATCGATTCTCCGCCACAAAATTGGTTGAAAAATGTATTTCTGATAATTCCTTTTACCGGAGCTTTTATTTTAAAGGCTAAATTCACGATATTTGTACCCAATTTTACCAGAAGCTTGTTATTTATCGATGCAAACAGCAAATAACTTTTTCGTAACGCTTTATTGGTCTTATAAGAAAATGCCGTTTTGGTGTCTTCGAAGGAGATTTTATTATCCATACTGCCTCTGATAATTGCAATCCGTCTTTTTGTGCAGCTCAATATAGATATAAGAATAGAAATTTAATGACAATGAAAATAGAAAATTTAGAAGGTTGGGGCTTGGGTTTGAAAAAGCCTTTGGTTATCGCCGGACCTTGTAGTGCCGAAACCGAAGAACAATTGCTGGATACCTGTCAGCAAATCAAAGAACTGGGAATTACCGTAACACGAGCTGGTGTTTGGAAACCTCGAACCCGACCAAATAATTTTGAAGGGATTGGGACAGATGCTTTGAAATGGGCTCAAACTGTAAAGAAAGAAACAGGAATGTACTTTTCTACAGAAGTTGGCAATCCAAAGCATGTTGAGGAAGCCCTTAAACACGATATTGATATTCTATGGATTGGAGCGAGATCGACCGTGAATCCATTCACTGTTCAGGAAATCGCAGAATCTCTTCGGGGTACTGACATTCCTGTTTTGGTGAAAAACCCGATCAATCCGGATCTGGCATTGTGGATTGGGGCACTTGAAAGGATCAGTAATGTTGGGATTACAAAATTAGGAGCTATTCACCGTGGTTTTTCATCTTTCCAGCAAACCCGGTTTAGAAACCTGCCCATGTGGCAAATTGCCATTGAATTAAAAAATCAATTGCCCCAAATACCATTGATTTGTGATCCAAGCCATATTTGTGGATCAAGGGAAATAATCTTTGAGGTTTCTCAAAAAGCTATTGATCTGGATTATGATGGATTGATGATTGAGACCCACCGTGATCCCGACAATGCTTGGAGTGATGCAAAACAACAGGTTACACCTACTTCATTAGGCAATATTCTTAAAAATCTGAAATATAGAAAACCAACTTCCGAGGACATCGAATTCATCACCCATTTAGAAGAATTACGTGAGCAGATTGATCACCTCGATAAGGATCTTTATGAAACAATTGCTGCCAGAATGAAAATTGTTGATGAAATTGGCTTTTACAAAAAACGAAACAACGTAACCGTATTCCAGAAAAACAGGTGGAAGGAAATTTCAGAATCCAGAAAAGAATGGGCGGAAAAGCTGAATCTTAATCCTGATTTCATGGCGGAATTATTTAAAGTAATTCATGACGCCTCAATCAGAAGACAGGAATATATCATGAATAATCCATTAGAAAAGGTTCAGTGAAATTATTTTCAGAAAACGTCATCATAAACTACGATATTGAGGCTGATCTCAAACAGTTTTTTCACCAACATACATTTTCAAAAACGGCCGTTTTGGTGGATGAATGTACAAAGGAAAGCTGTTTGCCTCTCATTGAAGACACCTTACCCAAAAGTTATTATTTAATTGAGATAAAAAGTGGCGAGGAGCAAAAAAATCTGGATACATGTGTTTTCATCTGGGATCGACTTACAGAATTTGCATTCGACCGAAAATCCCTTCTCATCAATCTAGGCGGTGGGGTGATTGGTGATATGGGCGGATTTTGCGCAGCCACTTATAAAAGAGGAATTACTTTTATCAATGTTCCAACCACATTACTGGCCCAGGTAGATGCCAGTGTAGGAGGAAAACTTGGCATTGATTTCCAGGGGTTGAAAAATCACATCGGTGTTTTCAAAGATCCTCTTCGGGTTTTTATCAGCTCCAAATTTCTTGAGACACTCGATAGACGAGAACTACGATCAGGCTTTGCAGAAGTCATTAAACATTGTCTGATCAGGGATGCTTCTAAATTTGAAGAAATTTCAAAGAAAGAACTGGAGGCGCAAGATTGGGAAGATGTCATTGCTCATTCGAATCAAATCAAAAACGACGTAGTAGCGGAAGATCCTGAGGAAAAGGGATTGAGAAAAATCCTCAACTTTGGCCATACTTTGGGACACGCTATTGAGACTTACTACATGAACAGTGGCAACAGGATCCTGCATGGTGAAGCTATTGCCATCGGAATGATCTGTGAAACGTGGTTGTCAGAAAAGAAATTTGGATTGACCCCCGAACACACAAAAATGGTGATCGAGTACATTAAAAGTGTTTATGATCTGGATCGAATTGATCCAACAGCATTTGAGCCGATCCTCGCATTGACACTTCAGGACAAGAAAAATGAAAATAATATTGTCAAGGCCTCTATTTTAAAAGAAATAGGGAATTGTCAATTCAATGTAGAATTGTCAATGGATGAAATGAAAAGATCGTTGGAATATTACAATGAAGCAGTTGTTAATCAGATGAAATATTGATTCATTTCATCTTCTGACTTTTTCATGAAATTTTTAACGCTTTTTGCATTCTTCGAGAGGTTACTTCTTTTCAATTTTATTGAGTCCATATTTGCATATCGACCGGCAATAGAACCAAGAAGTATTCCTGACAACACTAAAGAAGAGAAGGTAAAAATTTTATTCATTTGGCTGAATTTTAATTGTTAACTTTTAAGAACCAGATAATCGTATAAATGAGTATTACGATTTCAATACAAACGTTAAATATATAAAAATTGTTCTATTTATTACATAAATATTACAATTAATTTTTCATACCTCATAAATTTTAATGATGCAGCTCGAAAAATTTGATTCCGTTTCGATTAAATATCTGAATAATCTTAAAGAAGAAAACATAAAGCTGGTATCCTCCAAAAGCGAAAGTAACCGTGCCCTGATTATCAACGCATTGGCATCGGGATCCGGCATGTTGGGGAATCTTTCCGAAGCTCGCGATACTCAAACCATGATGAAACTGCTGGCCACCACCAGTAAAACCTGGGACGTGCTGGATGCTGGGACCACCATGCGGTTTCTCACCGGTTATGCTGCCGCTAATGGGCTGAATAAAGTTCTTACTGGAACAGAACGAATGCAACAACGGCCTATCAAAATCTTAGTGGACGCACTACGGGAAATTGGCGTGGTTATAAAATATTTGAAGGAAGATGGATATCCTCCTATCGAAATTGTAGACTTTCCATCCCAGCTCACCAATCATATTAAAGTAAGAGGTGATGTAAGCAGTCAATATATTTCAGCCCTGGCCATGATCGCTCCCACTTTGCCAAATGGATTGACCATTGAACTGACAGGCCGAATTGGAAGTAAGCCTTACATTGAAATGACACTGGAGTTGATGAGAAAATTCGGAGCTCATGTCTCTTTTAATGAACATATCATTCAAATAAATCCCGTCAATTACAGTGAGGCTTCATACATCATCGAATCGGATTGGTCTGGCGCAAGCTATTGGTTTAGCTTTGCTGCACTGGCGGATCATGCAAAAATCAAGCTCCTGGGATTGAGGGAAAATTCCCTTCAGGGAGATATTGCCATCGTAAAAATCATGGACCATTTAGGTGTAGAGGCCAGCTTTGATCATGAGGGAGTCTCCCTGTCCAAAAAAGCAATGGGAAGCATTGATAAAATTGACTTTACGCATTGTCCCGATCTGGCTCAAACTGTTTGTGTTACATTAGCTGCAACAGGAAAATCCTGTGAATTAGTTGGATTGGAAAGTTTGCGGATAAAAGAAACAGACCGGATCGCCGCATTGCAAAATGAACTCTCTAAATTTGGAGGATATCTGGACGAAATTAATTCCAGCAGTTGGAAACTGATTCCTTCCGACCAAAATATTAAAGAAATAAAAGGTCTTAAATTTCATTCATACGAAGATCACCGGATGGCAATGGCATTTGCACCGCTCGCAGCAATAACTAACATAGAAATCGATGAACCTTTTGTTGTGAAAAAATCATACCCTGGATACTGGGAAGATCTTAAAAAAGTAGGATTTGAATTGAAATTCAACAGTTATTCTTTGAAGGAAGAAAACGGAAAATAGATTTCCAGCTTATCAGATCTTGAGATGCTTCCGGGATTTAAGCCTGGTTTGCCTTCAGGAATTTCTTCATTTAACTCATTATAATAATCCACCCAAATCTCAAAGGTCTTTTTTGTTTCAGGATCTTTAAATGTCATCGGCGCAAGTTCAAAAAGGGATTGTCCATTTGCATCATGATAAAGGAGGTAAACCAATTCCGAGCAATAATAAGTATCACTATTTATATCGAAAACCCTATCGTACTTCTTTCCGAGATAATTATTTGACTCCTCCTCAATTGTTAAAACAGAGTGCTGAAACTCCGGTTTTAACCTCCCGACAACAACCAGCGGGTTTCCGAATCGATCTTTATTTCTGTCCAAAAATTCATCGATAGGTGTTTCGGTAACACCCGTCCGTATCGCTTCCAGAACCACAATTTTATCATCTTTCATTTGAACAATGCCCACATGGCTGAAGTCCAAACCATTTATGCCATCCGTCACTTTGTTGATCGCTTCACAAAATGATCCACAATCCGATTGCTGAAAAAGCAGATCTCCTACCTGAAATACAAAGGTTTTGCTTTGCGCAAATGAATTCCCAGCGCCAGCAAGTAGCATTAAGAAAGAAATAGTTTTAAAAAAAATTCGCACAGTTACTAATGCAGATATTTGAAATCATGTCCACTCTTAAGTTGAACTAAAAATTCATAAAAAAGATTGATCACATTTTCAACATCATCTTTATGAGCCATTTCAACCGTCGTGTGCATGTATTTCAAAGGAACAGAAATCAAGGCAGTTGCCACACCTTCATTGGAATAGGCAAAAGCATCAGCATCCGTTCCGGAAAATCTCGACAACGCCGCTCGCTGATACGGTATTTTTTTCTTTTCCGCAACATCAAACAGCATGTTGATTACATTATGATGAATGGCAGGAGCAAAACTCAAAACAGGTCCTTTGCCGCATTTTTGTTCACCTTGCTTGATCTTATTGTACCCAGGAGCTGTAGTATCATGCGTGACATCCGTCACAATAGCCACATTGGGTTTGATCTTTTCGGCGATCATCTGTGCTCCCCGCAATCCGATTTCTTCCTGTACCGCATTTGTGATGTACAGACCGAAAGGAAGTTTTATTTTCTTCTCTTTCAGCTTTCTGGCTACTTCGGCAATGACAAAGCCTCCGATCCTGTTATCCAATGCACGGCCAGTGTAGTATTTTCCATTTAGTTCAGTCAACTGATCATCAAAAGTTACAACCGATCCAACTTTTATCCCCAGTTTGGCCACTTCCTCATCCGAAGTTGCTCCGCAATCGAGCACGACGGACTCTTCATCCATTTTGGCTTCGTCGCGCTTTTCACGAACGTGAATAGCCGGCCATCCGAAAACAGCGGGCACCACACCTTTTTCTCCATGAATTTTTACCTTTTTGGAAGGAGCAATAACAAAATCCGATCCACCATTCCTGATCACATAGATGTATCCTTCCTTTGAAATATAGTTGACAAACCAGGAAATCTCATCAGAATGCGCCTCGATAACCACTTTGTATTCAGCATCCGGATTGATCACGCCGACTGCTGTCCCATAAGTATCAGTGAAATAAGTGTCAACAAAAGGTTTGATGTAATCCAGCCAGATCTGCTGTCCGGATTGCTCAAAGCCGGTTGGTGATTCGTTGTTGAGATATTTGTATAAAAAATCTTTGCTCTTCTTGTTCATTGTAGAAAATTTAGGGTGCAAATTTAGTTGTTAAAAACAAAAAGTAAAGAAGGGAAGCGGGATCAGTCCAAAAAACTGTGGAACAGTGATTATAAAATACCAAAATGCAAAAGGTCAGATAACAAATAAATCACAAAAACAAATATTCAACCTCCAAATATTTGATAATCTGATCATTGTAAAGTGTCATTTATTTGTTGTTTGCGTTTTTGAAAAATGATGATTTTATCAATAAAACTTCATCATTCCTCAGAAGTTTTGCTTGATCCTGAAAGTGCAGATTAAAACAAAGCTTCTTTAATATTTAGACCAACAGAATCTGCAATTATGATCATCCCAAAAAGAATAAATACAAATCCTGTAAACCCAATTAGCTTGTTTATTTTCTTAACCGAAATGATCCCATTTATTCTTTCAGAGAATATGGATTTTAGGATATCCATAGAAAAAGTGATAGCTAAAACGCCACTAAAAAACCAAATGGATGCTCCCGGCTCTTTTGCTTCGTAAATGGTTATCATAGTCAACCAAAATACAAACAAAGCGGGATTCAAGGAATTTATAACCATGCCTTTCACGAAGTGCTGAATATATCCTAAAGGATGAGTATTCAATAACTTCTTTTGAAAATCTGTCTTTTGGTAAAAAACTTTATAGAGACCTATTCCTAAAAATATTGCCGCTGCTACCAACTTTACTATTAACAAATCGGGTAAGAAATCTGTCAACAATTCGGAGAAAAAATGCCCAATCAGAATGATCACCACATCACTAACAAATACACCCAATGACACACAAAACGCCATTTTTGCCCCCCTGGTCATACCCACCTCAATGATGGTGAATAAAACCGGACCTATAGAAATAGAAAGTACTAAACCTAATGTAATGCCCTCAAAAAAATAATTCCCCAAAACAATTATTCAATATGCGAAGCAATACGAACAAAATTTTCCCAATCCTTTAATTTTTCACCTTTTATCACCCTTGGAAATTTATTTTGGGCTCCATCCCTCCCGTTTATTTTCATATATTGATAAAAGACCTCGCCAGGCAAAATGTCAACAAAAACTTCTTTCAGCGCATATCCCCTTTCAACGGCATAATCTTCATTTACTTTTTTAAGCGCAGCATCCAATGACAATTTTAATACCTCACGATCAACTTCATTGTCACAACCAATGTACCACTGATGGGCAAATGTGGAATGAAATGGCTTTCCCGCAACGGTGAATTCACGAATGCCAATATTGAGTTCATTTTCTACCATTTTGATTGCCTGATTCATATTGTCAACCGACAAATGCTCTCCACATAAACTCAGGAAATGTTTTGTCCTTCCGGTAATAATAATTTCAGCATTTTCAACATCCGTAAATTTAATCACATCACCAATGAGGTATCGCCAGGAACCGGCACATGTCGTTAGTAAAATTGCATACTCAACACTTTTTTCAACCTCATCAATTAAAAGAGTTTCCGGTTGACCAATAATATTTCCATCATGATCAAAGTTCTTTTCATTAAATGGAATGAATTCATAAAAAATCCCATTATTCAGAATAAGCTTCATCGATTTGCATTTCGGTCTTGACTGGAAAGCAACAAAGCCCTCTGAGGCCAGGTAAGTCTCAATGTACTGAATTGGCTTTCCTAGTAATTTTTCAAATTCAAATTGATAGGGTTCAAATGCAACTCCTCCATGAACCAACACAGAAAAGTTTGGCCAGATCTCGTGAATATGTTTCAATCCATAATGATCAATGATATTTTCTATCATCAGCTGGATCCACGCAGGTACCCCCACAACAAAACCAATATCCCATTCATGAGCTTTTCTTGTTATCTCATCTAACTTGTCTCCCCAGGTCTGGATCTTAGATATCTTCTTTCCGGGCTTATAAAAATGTTGGAACCAGAAAGGAATTTTACTTGTCGTAATTCCCGATAGATCACCATCATAAAAAGAATCAGCTTTTTTAAGACTCGTGCTTCCTCCCAACATCAGAATACCCTTATTAAAAATATCGTCAGGAAGGTCGTACAATGCCAAAGAGAGCAACTGTCTCATGCTGGCCCGTTTGATGGATTTCAACATTTCCTTGGTGACAGGAATGTATTTCGATGCGTCACCGGATGTCCCGGAGCTTTTGGCAAAATATTTTACTTTTCCCGGCCAGCAAATGTCTTTTTGGCCAAAGCGTGTTTTATGCCACCAGTTTTCGAATATACTATCATAATCAAATATCGGAACACTGTTTTTGAAGGTAGTGTAAAATGCTTTTGGTTCGGAAATTTTGAACGACCAAAGTGCTGAATCGAAATTATAATGTATCCCAAACTTCGTGTTTTTAGCAGCGATCATTAATTTTTTTAGCTGAGCCTTTTGCAGGTCAAGGGGATAGGAATATTTTTGTTCAAGATTTTGTCGCAGGACAATTCCCTTTTTCAGAATAGAACCAATAAGTGACATATCAAAAAATTTATCGTTCCAATCTATGACTTTCATGTAAATGGAGATTGAAGAAAATATTAAGGAATTTCAAAATTATCTTTCCAATAAGAACTGTAAGTTAATTGCCGTGAGCAAAACCAAGCCTGTCGGGGATCTTCTGAAAGCATACCAGGCTGGACAAAGGGATTTTGGGGAAAACAAGGTTCAGGAATTACGGGATAAACAGCCTGAGTTACCACCTGATATCCGATGGCATATGATCGGGCACCTTCAATCTAACAAGGTCAAATACATTGCACCTTATGTGCATTTGATCCATTCGGTGGATTCCCTAAAATTATTGATGGAAATAAACAAACAAGCAATCAAAAATGACCGGATCATTCCTTGTTTGCTTCAATTACATATTGCAGAGGAAGAATCAAAATTTGGCTTTGATGAAAATGAGTTAAAAGAAATGCTCGATTCCATGGATTTCATGAATTTATTAAACATCAAAATTATCGGTTTGATGGGAATGGCCACTTTTACGGAAAACGAACAACAAATCAGGAAGGAATTCAGAAGTTTAAAGAAAACTTTCGAATTCTTTAAAAATCATTATTCATTACCAAATGCGGATTGGAAAGAAATTTCTATGGGAATGAGCGGAGACTACCAGATCGCTATCGAGGAAGGTAGTACGATGATCCGGGTTGGCAGCAGTATTTTTGGAGAAAGAATTTATCACACATAAATTAATCATGCAAAAAACATTTTTAATCATCGCTGGTATCCTTGGAGCGCTTGCTGTGGGACTTGGAGCATTCGGAGCCCATGCACTTCGAAATTTGTTGGAAAATAATAATCGCCTGGAAACTTACGAAACGGCCGTGAAATATCATTTCTGGCACGTCCTGGCCCTGATTGCCATTGCTTTGCTTTTCGAAAAAGCGAACGCAACCTATCTGCAATACTCAGGGTGGGCATTTATTACCGGTATTGTGATTTTTAGTGGCTCTCTTTATGCCCTCTGCCTGACAAACATTAGCAAATTGGGAGCAATCACCCCAATAGGTGGACTTGCACTTATACTGGGGTGGATATTTCTTGTTCTGGCAGTAGTAAAAAACTAACCTTCTTCCTTTTGTGGGGGCAATACCATTGCCATGATTTTAATTCTTGAAGTAGAACCTCCAATATTGGACTGAATGGTAATGATCTTATTTTGTCTTCCTGATTTGCCTGTGCTATTAAACCTGACCTTTATTTCGCTGGATTCGCCAGGCTGGATCGGCTCTCTTGGCCATTCAGGAGCAGTACATCCACAAGTCGTTAACACATTATTTAATATCAATGGAGCATTACCTGTATTGGTAAATGTAAAGGTGTGTTCAACCTTATCGCCCTGGTAAATATCCCCAAAATCGAATTCCGTTTCGTCAAATGAGATTTGTGGCCCATCTGCTAATTCGGGAGCTTCCTGGGGTTCCACCTGCGCAACCACCATTCCCATTGAAAATAAAATTGCCATGAAGGAAAACACTGCTTTTTTCATAACCTAAGTTTTTAATTATTGAAAAATCGATCGTCAAAGTTAATCAAATATAATTCATTTGTCGCCCTTGTTAAGGAAGTATATAGCCAACGCAAATAATCCTGATCTATTTCAAAATCTCCCCGTAAGCCCTGATCTACAAATACAATATCCCACTGGCCTCCCTGAGACTTGTGACACGTAAGTGAATAGGCGAACTTAATTTGCAGCGCATTCAGGTATTCGTGGTTTTGCAAGGCAGATCGAAAGTTTTTTTTCAGCTTCCCGGCAGAGACTTCTTCTAATACTTCATTGTAGAGCTTCTTTTGCTGCTGCGGATCCAACGCTGCAGATTTACTGTACAAAGTGTCCAAGATAACCTTTACATCAAAAGCTGGCATTTCCGGGTAATCAATTAATTTGACACTCAGCGTACCAAACCGAAATCCATACTTTTCTTCGAAATCAATGATTTTTTTAATTTCAAGGAAGTCACCATTAGCAATAAACCCTGCTTCTGATTCAGGTTCCAGATAGAAATAATTGTTTTTTACTGCCATAATAATATCTCCTGCCTCAAGCTCTTCATCAAAAAATAAAATATTTCTTCTGATCAATTGATTGTATTGGACGGCCTGCCAGTTTGAGCGGCAAATAATGGTGGTTCTTTCCACTCCATATTTATCGTAAGCATACCTCAGGCCATCTTCCAGCTTTTGCGCATTGATCCTGTAAATGTCTTTAAATCTCCGGGTGTAAAACTGGATATTCATTTGATTCCTTTTCAACAGATCCCTCAAGTGAGTGGCATTTTCCAAAATGCCGGATTCCCGCTCCTGCCTGACCACTTCCGTCAATTCGACAGATTTGACATCCAGTTTATACTGTCGCATCAGGTAGTCAACGTCCAAGCCCGGACTATCGGAATTACCTACGGGTGGAAGTTGCGCACCATCCCCTATGACTAAAAGTTTGTTGCTTTTATTTTCAAAAACATAATTGATCAGATCTTTGATCAGATTCTGGCTCATAAAACCATTGCTGTCTGATATCATGGATGCCTCATCAACAATAAATACAGTATTTTTATTATAATTCTTTGAACGCTTAAACATCACCTCCCCGGAATCCCGATCTACAGCACGCTTATAAATGATTTTGTGAATGGTAAAAGCTGGTTTTCTGGAATAGGCATTCATTACCTTGGCTGCTCTTCCGGTAGGGGCCATAAGTACATACTTTAAATTAAAGAGAGGCAAAACTTCAGTAAGACTACTGATAATTGTCGTTTTACCCGTTCCTGCATATCCCTTTAACAAAATACAATTTTGAACATTGGTGTTTTTCTCTGTGAGGGAGTTGAACAATTGAAAAGCGATGGTTTGCCCATTGGTTGGGGTGTATGGAAATTTACTGGATATTATTTCTGAAAGAACCGGCAAAATTGTACAAATAAGAGTATTATGGGAACTAAATTAAACCTCAAAGATATTCATAAATTTTGCTCATGAATCAACAGGCCGAGGAAGTTTCAAGAATGTACGGAAATAAGTTAAGAGTAAGAGTAAGCGGGATCTGCATTGAAAACAATGAAGTCTTGTTAGTCAATCACCAGGGAGTGAATGTCGAAAATGAATTTTGGGCTCCTCCAGGTGGTGGAATGGATTTTGGTTTTTCGGCTGAAGAAAACCTAATCCGCGAATTCCGGGAAGAAACGGGTCTGGAAATAAAAATTAATAGATTTTTGTGTGTTAATGAATTTATAGGGCCGCCGCTTCATGCTGTCGAATTATTCTTTCTGGTAGAAATTACCAATGGAAAATTAAAAGTAGGTTTGGAGCCGGAATTTAAAAAAGGAATAGAAATTATTAAAAATGTAGAATTCAAAGATTGGAATTGGATACAAAAATCTAAAGCTGCAAATTTGCATAACTTGTTGAATATCATAACCAGCATTAACGATCTGTCAACGCTGAAAGGATACTTTTTACAAAAAAAAAATAAATGAAATACAAATAGGATTAATTGTATTTTACCTCACAAAATAGTTATAATTGCAGAAAGTAAACTGAATCAAAAATGAGCCTGACAAAAATAATTAGCATCTTTTTCTTCGTCATTGCACTTGGCCTTGCCGGTTATCTGGCCTGGAGTATAAATTTTAAAATCGAAGAGGATGCTCGAATCGAAAGACACGAAAATAAAGTAATTAACAAGCTGAAGATGATCCGGGATGCCGAGATGGCCTATTTGGCCAATTATGGTAGCTATACCGGAAACTGGGATACACTGGTTAATTTTATCGACACTGGTAGATTATACATTACCCAAAGATCAGAAGAAATTTTCACACTTGATTATGGTGCTGATTCTGTTAAAGTAACCATTGATACTATCGGTCAGGTTTCAGTGAAGGATTCCATTTTTGTAACCAAGCATTCGGTTCCTAGTTTATTGGAAGGCTCGATAGAAAGTATTGATGTTTCACACGGCCAAAGGGTGAAAAAAGGTGATGTTCTTTATTCAGTCAGAAATGCAAACGGAAAGGTTCTCAGCATGAGATCACCTCAAAATGCAACCGTTCAATCTATTAAAGGGCGTGTTGGTCAGGAAGTTGAAACTGAAGAGGAAGTTGTGACAATAGCCTATCCCAGAATTGATAATATTCAAAACCTTCCCTATTTGCCAGATCAAAAACAAAATGGGAATAAGAAATTCGAATTGTTTGCCGGCAAGATTGTCAGGGGAAATGTTGTCGTAAGTGTATTTGAAGCTAAAGATACAGACCCTGTTAATCCTGCAAGGCGAAAAAGAGGAACTGAAGAAGCTAATCCTTTGAAGGTAGGTTCCCGAACTGACGTTTCAACAGCCGGAAACTGGGAATAATATTTTGATAAGCATAGAAAAAGATAAATACAAGCTCTTAAAGAAAATAAAGGACCCCAAGTTTAACATTGACAATCTTGAAAATTACTATTTGTCAATTCAACTTGGGGTTCGTGATTTTCAAATATTTATTTTTGACGGAAAGGATCGTAGAGCGTTACTTCTTGAAGATTACATATTCGAGGAATCAAAAATGCTCACATCTCATCTCGATACACTAAGAACTATATTTGATAATCACCACTTGCTATTAGCCGGCTTTTGGAAAGCCGTCACAGTCATTATCAAAAACAGAAAATTCACCATCGTTCCTGAATCATTTTTTCAGAAAGAACAAGCCTACCAATACCTAAGCATTAATCATGCGATAGACACCGAATCCCATTCGGTCCTTTCTCTGCATCATCAGAAGGCTTCATTGGTTAATATATTTGGAATGGAAAGAGAGTTGGTCAATTTCTTTAACAATATTTACATCAATAAAAAGGTGAAGTACATGCACCAGGGAAGCCCATTAATCAATGGGGCTCTAAAGCTAAATGAAGATGCCTTTATTGTATATGTTGACCGTTTTAACCTTCACATTTCAATTACAAAGTCCGGGAAACTGACTTTTTACAATCAATTCCCTGTCAAAATTATTGAAGACTTTACCAGATATATCAAACTGGTTGCCAGGGATCAGGGAATTGACCTTTCACAACAAAAAGTCTTGGTTTACGGATTTGTAGGCCAGAATTCAACACAATACAACTTCCTAAATCAAAATTTAGCCAACCTTCAGTTTGGGGAACGTCCTAAAGGAATCCAATTTGGATACGTATTTGATGAGGTAGCTGACCATCAATTTTTCGATCTTTTCTCTCTATTTTCAATTGCAGGATAAATCATGGGAAAAAAAGTTGCCATATTCGCAGGATCATTTGATCCATTTACAATTGGCCACCATGATATCGTATTAAGAGGGTTAAACATATTCGATGAGGTTATTATATCAGTAGGTCATAATCCCAACAAAAAGCGATATTTTGAAATAGATCTTATGATGGAAAAAATATCTGAAACGTTCCAAGATAACGAGAACATCAAAGTGATCAAATACAATGTATTGACAGCTGAATTAGCAACAGAATACAAAGCCAATTTCCTGCTAAGAGGTTTAAGAAACACAACTGATTTCGAATACGAGAACAGCATCTCCCAGGTAAATAGAAATCTAAAAAATGATCTGGAAACCGTGTTTCTGATCACTTCTCCAAAATTCGCCTATATCAGCTCTTCTATTATCAGAGAAGTCCATAAATATGGTGGAAATGTGAGCAACTATATTCCCTATCAATTATAATCACATATTGTAGTAGCTTCTGAACACCTGTCTGATCGATGCATAGGAATTATATAAAGCCTGGTAAGCCTCCCGGTCATTCATCCACTTCAAATGCTCGATACTCTCTTCAATCTGAGGTTTCATTTCGCTGTCATCCAGACAGTGCATGGTGTACCAGTTAGTCTTCTTCAGGATCCGTTTACCGTTTCTTTTATAGGTGTGCCAGGTTGTGCAAATCTTTTTCCCAAGCTCTACTTTTATGTTACATTCCTCTTCTACCTCCCTTATTGCACCTTCCTTTGATTTTTCCCCGGGATCTAACTTGCCCTTTGGCAGATCCCATTTCTTGAGTCGGTAGATCAACAATACTTCTCCTTCCTTAAATACCAAACCCCCGGCAGCTTTGATAATTGTATACTTACTCTTGAATAACTTAATCACTTTACTGTAATCATCCACACTGAAAGTGATCTCCTCCAATTTTTTAATTTTATCCTGCTTAAGGATCCGTAAAAAAACATCCAGTCTTTTTTTATCGGCATTCTGGATCAAAACCACATCTCTTAAAACCCCAAAATCCGGCTCCGTTTGCTTACAATCTATGATATAATCGAAATGAGAAGTATCAATCAATTCTTCCTTTGAAACAATATTTACCGGAATATCCTGAATGAAAATTTTCATTAAATCATATTTATTTTGACAAGATTAACAATATATCCTTAATGAGCAGCTAATTTTTTTATTTTTGTGACCGACTTAAAATATTTGCAATGAACCAGGAGATTTCGAAGAAAATTGCCGGTGTACTTTTAGAAATTCAAGCCATTAAACTTAGGCCTAACGACCCATTCACATGGGCTTCCGGTTGGAAAAGCCCAATATATTGTGACAACAGAATGTCTCTTTCCTACCCGGATGCAAGAACGAAAATCAAAAATGCTTTATCAAATTCTATTCGGGAGAATTTTCCGGAAGTTGAGGCGATCGCTGGAGTGGCCACTGCTGGCATTCCTCAGGGAGCTCTCGTAGCCGAAGCCCTTGATCTGCCTTTCATTTATGTTAGAAGCAAAGCGAAAGTTCATGGCATGGGAAACCAAATAGAAGGCAAAGTCGTAAAGGGTCAAAAGGTGGTGGTCATCGAAGACCTTATTTCCACTGCAGGTAGTTCACTTAAAGCCATTCAATCACTTCGGGAATCTGAAATTGATGTTTTAGGCATGATGGCTATTTTTACATATGAGTTTCCAGTTGCAGAACAAAACTTGAAAGCTGCTAAAGTCCCTGTCTTTACCTTGAGCAATTATTCCACTTTGATCGATGTAGCCCTGGAACGCAAAATAATAGATGAATCAAACGTTAACCTGTTACAAGAATGGAGAAAGTCTCCCGAAACCTGGGGAGCTTCATAACTGGTATGTCAATAGATAAAAAATGCGAAGTTTCCATCAATCTAATTGAAAAGGGGATTAAATTTGAAATTATTTAATGAATTGAAACATGCTTAAAGTAATAACCAAATTTTTTGGTACCAAGTCTGAAAGAGACATAAAAATTATCCTTCCTTTAGTTGAAAAAATAAATGCAGAATACGATCGAATAAGGAATATTTCTGATGGTGAGTTGAGGGAGAAGACACGGGAGATAAAGAGTGAAATCAATGAAAAATTAAAATCAATAGACGATCAGCTGGATGGTCTCCACCGGCAAATAGCTGATCAACCTGATCTGGATATTCACGAAAAAGAGGACATTTTTAATCAAATTGACAAACTCGAAGAGGATCGAAATAAAAAACTGGAAGATATTCTAATGGATGTCCTTCCCCTGGGATTCGCCGTTGTCAAAGAAACAGCGAGAAGGCTCAAGGAAAATGAAAAACTGGAAGTTGAAGCCACCATGTATGATCGACAACTTGCCGCTGAGAGGGATTTTGTAGAAATAAAAGGTGATACAGCTATCTGGAAAAATCAATGGACAGCAGCAGGAAATACGATCACCTGGGATATGCTGCATTACGATGTCCAGCTGATAGGTGGCATCGTTCTTCACCAGGGAAAAATTGCTGAAATGGCTACTGGTGAAGGTAAGACGCTTGTAGCAACACTACCAGCATACCTGAATGCCCTAGCTAAAAGAGGCGTCCATATCGTAACCGTTAATGATTACCTGGCAAGGCGTGATAGCGAATGGATGCGACCTCTTTATCAATTTCACGAGCTCTCCTGTGATTGCATTGATAAATATGAGCCCAATTCTGATAACAGAAGGAAAGCTTATCAATGTGATATTACCTATGGAACCAACAATGAATTTGGTTTCGACTACTTAAGGGATAACATGGCGCGTGAGACGAATGACCTTGTTCAGCGAAAGCATCACTATGCCATGGTCGACGAAGTTGACTCAGTATTGATCGATGATGCACGAACACCTTTGATTATTTCTGGTCCGATCCCCCGGGGAGATGAACACCAGTTCCAGGACATGAAACCCAGGGTACAGAAACTAATGGATGCCCAAAAGAAATTGATTTCTCAATACCTGGTAGAAGCTAAGAAATTAATCAGCGAAAGAAATGAAAAAGATGGTGGGTTGCCACTTTTCCGGGCATATCGTGGATTGCCAAAATACAAGCCTCTCATTAAATACTTGAGTGAGACGGGTATCAAACAATTGATGCAAAAAACAGAGAACTTCTACCTTCAGGATAATGCTAAAATGATGCCTGAAGCTGATGAACCCCTGTATTTTACTATTGATGAAAAAAACAACCAAATAGAATTAACGGAGAAAGGATTGGATCTTATCACCGGAGAGGGGGAAGATTCCAATTTCTTTATAATGCCTGATATAGGAGATGAAATAGCCAAATTGGAAAATGATGGTGAGTTATCTGAACAGGATAAACTTCAGAAAAAAGAAGAGGTCATTTCTGATTATACGGAAAAAGCTGAAAGGATCCATACGGTCAACCAGCTTTTAAAGGCCTATGCTCTTTTTGAAAGAGACACTGAATATATTCTGGTTGATGGCAAGGTAAAAATTGTCGATGAGCAAACAGGTAGAGTGATGGAAGGTCGCCGGTACTCTGATGGTCTTCATCAGGCAATTGAGGCAAAAGAAAGTGTAAAGGTGGAAGATGCAACACAAACCTATGCAACCATTACACTTCAAAACTACTTCAGGATGTACCATAAATTGGCAGGTATGACTGGTACAGCTGAAACAGAGGCCGGTGAATTCTGGCAGATCTATAAGCTTGACGTAATAGTCATCCCAACCAATAAACCAATTGTCAGGGATGATAGACAGGATAAGGTTTACAAAACTGTTAGAGAAAAATTCAATTCCGTTGTTGATGAAATTGTCGAGCTAACCGAAGCAGGCAGACCTGTTTTGGTTGGTACAACGTCGGTGGAAATTTCAGAAGTCTTGAGCAGGATGCTTAACATGCGAAAGCTGAAACATCAGGTACTCAATGCCAAACAGCATCAAAAAGAAGCTGATATTGTTGCAGAGGCGGGCAAGCCTGGAACCATCACCATTGCAACAAATATGGCAGGCCGGGGAACGGACATCAAACTTACTGCGGAATCGAAATCTGCTGGTGGGTTAGCCATTATTGGTACCGAACGACATGAATCAAGGCGGGTGGACAGACAGCTAAGAGGTCGGTCCGGTCGCCAGGGTGATCCAGGATCATCTCAATTTTTTGTCTCTCTTGAAGATAACCTCATGCGACTCTTCGGATCCGACAGAATTGCCAAGCTTATGGACAGGATGGGGCTTAAGGAAGGAGAGGTTATACAGCACTCCATGATCACCAAATCGATCGAAAGAGCTCAGAAAAAAGTTGAAGAAAACAACTTTGGTATTCGAAAGAGATTGCTGGAATATGATGATGTCATGAATTCTCAACGTGAAGTGATTTACAAGAGAAGAAAAAATGCCCTGTTTGGCGAAAGACTTCAGCTTGATCTGGCCAATATGATGTATGACACATGTGAAGACATTGCTATCAGAAGTAAAAATTCTGAAGATTATGATAGCTTTAAGCTGAATGTCATCTCAGTTTTGGGAATGGATTTTAAAATTGAAAGAGATGAATTTCTGAAAACAAAACCTGAAGAGTTGGTTCAGAATTTATTTGCGGAAGCTGAAAATCACTACAAACAAAAAAATAAAATAATATCAGAAAAAGCTGTCCCCATTTTTCAGGATATCCAGAAGAATAAAGGAGCGACAGTTAAAGAAGTTTTAGTGCCTTTTACCGATGGGAAAAAACAAATTGGTGTTGCAACAAATCTCGAAAAGAACATTGAAACAAATTGTAGTGAATTAATTGAATCCCTGGAAAAATTCTCTGCCTTAGCTATAATTGATCAGGCCTGGAAGGAGCATTTAAGGGAGATGGACGATCTGAAGCAGTCAGTTCAAAATGCAGTATATGAACAAAAGGACCCACTCCTGATTTATAAATTTGAAGCGTTTGAATTGTTCAAACAATTTGTTGCAAAAGTAAACGAAGATACCATGTCGTTCTTAACAAAAGCTCAAATCCCCGTTAGAGATCCGAGCGAAGTTCAGGAAGCGGTAAACAGAAGAAGAGCACGTGAAAGCTACAAAACATCTAAAGAAGAATCTAAATCTTTGCTGAGCGGAGGAGGGTCGCAAGAGGGAAAAACCCGTCAGCCAGTAGAAAGGCATACCCCTGTAAAATCCGAAAAAGTTTACGGTCGAAACGATCGGATAACCGTTCAATATACGGATGGAACCATCAAAAAAGACGTTAAATTCAAAAGCGTCGAAGAGGATATCAATACCAATAAATGTGTTGTACTAGAAGATAAGTAATGAAACAAGTTTTTAGTCTATTGATAAGTGGCATGCTTTTGTGGCAATGTTCCCAAAAAACTGTTCCACAAGCAGATTATTCCGATTTCAAAGAAGATTTGAGTTCAATTAAGCCTCCTATTGATTCTATGGCAAAAGCTGAATCAACAGAGATTGAAAAAGCTCCCTATGCGGCTCCAACTTTTGATCAGACAAGAGAAATGAACGCATTGATCGATAGTCTTTCAGAAGATAATTTGGACAAAACTTTCAGGTTTTACACGGTACAGGTTTATGTTGGAAATAGCCGGGAGGACGCCAATGAAATACGGTCTAAGGTATATAAAATTATTCCAGATGAAACCCCTAGGCTGGAATGGTCGCAGCCAAATTTCCGCGTAAAGGTTGGCAAATTTGAAAGTCCACTCGATGCTCACAAAACTTTCAACACTTTGAAAAAATCCTTTCCGGGTGCTGTCCTGGTAAGTGAAAAAGCTTTTTTAAACGATTAACATGTCCCTTAAGCACAAGATTTCTCAACTAGCTGAACAATATAAAAGTGATATTGTCCAGATCAGAAGACATATCCATGCTCATCCTGAATTATCCTTTCAGGAATTCGAAACTTCAAAATTTGTAGCTGAGAAAATTAAATCAATTGGACTTATACCAGATACAGGAATTGCAGGAACTGGCCTGACAGTCGAAATCAAAGGAAAGAACCCCGAAAGCAAGCGCATGCTTTTGCGGGCAGATATGGATGCTCTGCCCATTATGGAAGCAAATGATGTTTCTTACAAATCAACCAATGAGGGTGTTATGCATGCTTGTGGACATGATGTCCACACATCGTCTCTTCTGGGATCGGCCATGATCCTGAACGAACTGAAAAATGAATTTGAGGGAACTATTAAATTGATCTTTCAGCCGGGTGAAGAAAAAGCACCTGGAGGCGCCAAGCTCATGATTGAAGAAGGCGTTCTTAATGACAATGGTATTAAAAACATCATCGGACAACATGTAATGCCATTTATTCCTGTTGGAAAGGTAGGTTTTAAGTCCGGACTTTATATGGCAAGTGCTGACGAGTTGTATCTTACGGTAAAAGGTAAAGGAGGACATGCTGCTCAACCTCATACATTGATAGATCCAATTTTAATTTCTTCTCATATTATCATTGCACTTCAACAAATCGTAAGTCGTCGTTCCAATCCAATTGTTCCATCGGTGGTTTCCTTTGGCAGAATAATCGGTGAGGGAGCGACAAATGTAATTCCCAATGAAGTGAAAATTCAGGGTACATTTCGAACATTGGATGAGAATTGGCGTGAAGAGGCTTTGCAGCTCATGAGCAAAATGGCAACAGGATTAGCAGAAAGTATGGGGGGGGTGCTCGATTTTGATATCGTAAGAGGGTATCCCTTTTTATACAATGAAGAAAAGCTTACAGCCAGAGCGCGCAATTTCGCCGAAGACTACCTGGGGAAAGAAAATGTAGTTGATCTCGATATATGGATGGCAGCAGAAGATTTTGCTTTTTACTCACAAAAAATTGATTCCTGCTTTTACAGATTGGGAACCAGAAACGAGGATAAAGGAATAACCTCGGGTGTTCACACGCCTACCTTTGATATCGATGAAGATGCTCTCGAAATCGGAATGGGACTAATGGCCTGGATTGCCATTAATGAAATCAACCGATAATATCCCGGTTTAAAACCAGGATCCGATTGTAGAATATACTTCTCTTCTGATTTCCTGGTTGATGGATAAAGCCAGGATGATAGATACTAACAATCCAATCATCGCAAATAAAAAGTCCTTTCCTATCATTGTAAATGCTTTAGAGATCCCTTTTTGGCGCTTAGATTTGGATTTGGTAAGATTGATAGCTACCTCTCTACCACCCAACAAACCAATGAACAACCATGTTGTACTCATAGGAAGTGTAGATTCGAAAAGTTTATAGTAAAGCAAAATACAATAAACGAAGTCAATGATAGTAGCTGATCTCACATCTGTTACGTCTGACTTCTCATTCACTATCTTTTGTATCTTATCACCCTTTAAATAGAATAAGAGCCCCAGACCAAGAAAAATATATAGAGTAAATACAAGGAATTGTGTCAGGCTCAAACTCCTGGGAAGAAAAATAGCAATATTTGCAGCATCCTGCATGATCCATACGGACCACAAAAGGCCACTTGTAATCCATTGAATGTAAATCCAGTGACTCTTAGGTTTATTTTTAAATAACTTTTTCAGAACTGTTGAAAGCAGCAGCCATATGAAGAAGGCCGTAAAGAAGGCCAAAACATAGCCCGAAACACTCTTCCAGGTTACTCCTATGATGGTCGATGCACTTGTAGTAAAAACATTGAGCAATAAAAAAGTGGTAGAAACCGGCATTCTCATTCTTGTCAAAATGAGTAAGATGATTGGTGCAGATAGTTGTAAAAATGAAAATTCACTAGGGCTTTCAGCAAATCCTTTGGATGTCAATCTTTGGTACGTAACATCACCATCAAATTTTATATAGCTGATCGTTACAGTGATTATAAATATCAATCCCATAAACAGCCACAAATGATACCATTTTCGTTGAGTATTGGATGCAATAAAGGTGCCGATAGTCTGAATGGAATCATTGGCAATAGCTGAATATCCCGCAAGCATAAAACCGACCCACATTGCGATATGAGGATATGGATAGGCCAGGAAACTTACCAGAATAAAGATCAGGATAAGGGCTAAAAAATTCTTCTCTTTTTTACCAGCGTCAAAAAATTTATACATGAATGTCAGCTTAGACGTATTTACTTTAGGATTCTTTTTTCCCATAAAAATACTCAATATTTAAAGCGCGTAAAGCTAATAATACTTTTCACTGGTAATATTAACAAATTGTTAATTTTTAGGTTTTAAATTCACTGATACGGGCAAAGAAATGTCCGTTTAAATAATTAAGGCCAATTTTTTTAACAATTTATTCATCTCTGGAATAAATCAAATGATAATTGAACTTTATTTTTAATTAGGAATAAAGATATCTTTGCGCTTTTATAAAATTAATTTTTGTTGAAAACAGGCAGTAGCAATAAGTATAGCATTTTTAGTAAGGCAATTTTTGTCGCTCTCATCCTTTTTGTATTCATCATTTCCATTGATCTCATGGTGATTTCCCTTGAGCATCTTGGAAAAGAAACCATAAAATCACTCATCGAAATTACTTCAAACCCATTTATTGGTTTGTTCATAGGATTATTGATCACTTCGATCGTTCAGAGTAGTTCCACTACAACATCCGTTATTGTAGCAATGGTTGCCAGTGGTTCCATGGAAATTCGAGACGCCATTCCCGTAGTGATGGGGGCGAATATCGGCACAACCATCACAAGCGACCTGGTATCACTTAGCTTTATATCTCGAAAAAATGAATTCAGAAAAGCGATCACAACGGCCACTTCTCATGATTTTTTCAATATACTTACTGCAGCAATCCTTTTTCCACTTCAATATTTATACAACATAATCGGCATACTTTCAGAAGAATTAACCCAATTGTTTACCTGGGTAGATCCCCGGATAAATCAAAACATTGAACAGGCATCTATACCTGTAGAGCTGGTGAACATTCCTTTAAGCAATTTATTTTATGATCTGATTGACAATCCCTATATCACACTTGTGCTATCTGTATTTTTTGTTTTTGCGTCGATAAAAATGCTTTCAAAAATTATCTATGCATTATTAATAGGGCCTACCAGACATAAATTTGAAGACTTTATCTTTAACAAGAAACTGAAATCCTTTTCATGGGGAATGTTGCTTACAGCATCCATTCAATCAAGCTCTGTCACCACTTCGCTTTTGGTACCTGTTGTTTCGATTGGTAGAATAAAAATCAAGGATGCATTTCACTTTATTTTGGGTGCCAATATCGGTACAACCGTAACAGCCTTTATAGCTGCAATTTTCAAAAACGAAGCAGCCATTAGTATCGCGATCGCACACCTGCTTTTCAACCTGATTGGCGTCGCGATATTTCTACCTTTTAATCCGATAAGAAATATTCCTATCTATATGGCAAATAAATTGGGAGTGATAACTCAGAGATTTCGAATAGTTGGGTTTTTGTATATCATTATTACCTTTTTCCTCATACCTTTTGCCTTAATATTTTTATCACAACTATAATAATTCCTATTTTTAGCAGAAATTAACTTGAACAGGTTGAATTTGAAACATACATTTTCATCTGAGCATCTCGAAAAAATATCCGAGCTTTTAATCAAATATCTTGAGATACGAACCGAGCTGATAAAAATTCAGCTTAAGGAACAAATAGCAAGGGTTATTTCTCAATTGATACTTGTATTTATACTGCTATTATTCTCATTTTTAATTATTCTGATGGCAAGTTTTGCTATCTCAATGTATTTGAATTACCTTCTTGATAGCCTCTATCTTGGTTATGTAATTTGTGCCGGATTTTACGTGTTGATTTTAATTCTATTAACCATAAATAGAAAAAAAATTATACGTAAGATAGTGCTAACAGTAATCGAGGAGGAGCATGAGGACTCTGAATTAAATAAAAAGTCATATGCCTCGGAAAAATGAAGCAAATCGGTATAAGGTCGAATTAGAGACCGAGGCTAAAAATCTTGAGAAAGAATTGAAGGCTGAATTTTTTGTTGTAAAAAAAGAAGTCAGAAAAAAACTTACCAAGGCATTGTTGATTTCAGGCGGAACACTAGCTACTATCGCTATTTTTAAACTTTTGACTTCAGATAAAAAAAAAACAGTAGAGAATAATCTGCATTCATTTGATAAAAAATCCACCGCCGGAATGCGAATAAAAGCAATTCTCATTCCGATACTTTTACAAATCGCTAAAAAGAAAATTATAGATATCATTAATTCTAAACCCGAAAATAGTACGAATGATCCTGGAACAACTGACTAACCTGAGAAAAACCGGTTCAAAAGCGATTGGAATACTTATTGATCCAGATAAGGTTGAGAGTGATCAGGGATTGATCAAACTGGTAAACATTTGTATTGAGAACCAGGTAAATTATTTTTTAGTAGGCGGTAGTCTTGTCACAACAAACAACACCAGCCACATTATTTCGACCATAAAAGAGCATAGTCAGATACCTGTTTTGCTTTTTCCTGGCCATAGCATCTATCTAGACCTTTCTGCCGATGCCATTTTATTTTTATCATTGATCTCGGGAAGGAATGCTGAATTATTGATAGGCCAACATGTTTTAGCAGCGCCAATTATTAAACGTAGTCAACTTGAAGTTCTTCCTACAGGGTACATGCTGATAGGTTCCAATAATGATACAGCCGTTTCATATCTGAGTAATACCATGCCCATCCCCTCTTCTAAAACTTCTGTTGCGGCAAGTACTGCAATTGCCGGGGAAATGTTGGGATTAAGACTCATTTACCTGGAAGCCGGCAGCGGGGCAACAGAACCCGTGCCTGAGAAAATTATTAAAATGGTTAAAAAATCGGTTGAAGCACCGATCATTGTTGGTGGAGGATTGAATACAACTGAAAAAGCGATCAATGCCATTAATGCTGGGGCAGACCTCATAATTCTTGGAAATGGTGTAGAGCAACATCCTGAACTAGTAATTGAAGTATCAGAACAAATTACCAACTATAACCGAACCTTAGATATTCATTAGGGATTCCCTTCTTCGCATTTTTCCTGCTGGAATACCAAACATCATTTTAAACCGCCGACAAAAATAAGCGGTGTCTTTGTAGCCGACCTCGTGACCTATTTCGCGAATGCTCTTTTTGGAAGTTCTCAGAAGACTAACAGCCTGTTCCATTCTTTGGTATTCAATGTAATCCTGTGGATTTATGCCGGTAAGCATTTTAAAATACTGTCCTACATAATCTTCACTTACGTTTGCTACATTTGCCAGTTTTTTATTTGACAAATCACCATTCAAATTGTCTTTGATGTAAGCAAAAATATCGATTAAGCGTGGATCTTTGAAGTAAGTGCTATTTGTTGCCAATTGCTCTACAAACATACCCTGCCTTAGTACATGCCTGATAATTTCAACAACCAGCTGATCCGTTACCAGTTTGATGATCCGTTGGTGACCGGCTTCATTTCTGAATTTTTCTTCGGAAACAGCCAATATGTATTCATTGAGCTTTTTGCTCTCGGGAATGACAAAAGCCGGGATATCCAGTGAGGCAAAAAAGTTGACTGAATCAAACACCTTGGCATCAAATGAGATATAAGAAAAGCTATCACCCACTTCCTGAAGCAAATCGGTATGCTTCAGACTTTGAAAGAAATGCTCTCTTCTTGAAATGAACTCATCATTTGACAGGCTGACTGGAGTCCCTCTGCCAAATGTCAGCGGTATATTTTTACCTCCCGGCACAAACAAAAACTCACCCTTTCGAACAACATTTTTATCCTTGCCATAGGTAATCTCACCTTGATTAATCCTGAATATTGTATTTTCAACATCATAAAAATTCTCAATAGTGATCGGTTGGATGACCTTTATGTTATTGATCTTTTTATAGTGAACGTTGAGCGATTCAATGATCTTGTTATAATCTTCCATCTTAGAAATGTGCAATAAACTACTAAAAGGATTCTTTAGCTAAACATTTTTCACAACACAAAAAAAATAAGCCATACGCTATGTATGCTTATAATGATATATCAAAAGTACAATATTATTCTGGATAAATCATAAAAAAATGTAAAAAAAGAAAAATCAATGAATGAGCAGTTCTCTGGAAATTACTATTTTTTGTATCTCGGTAGTTCCCTCATAAATCTGGGTGATCTTGGCGTCTCGTAGAAATCTCTCTACATGGTATTCTTTTACATATCCATACCCTCCGTGAATCTGAATTGCTTCATTCGCACATTTCATGGCTATTTCTGATGCGAAATATTTAGCCATTGCGGCCTCTTTTGTGTAATCCTTTTTCTGATCTTTCAGAAAGGCAGCCTGAAAACAAAGAAGTCTTGCTGCATCTATCTGAGTTGCCATCTCGGCAAGTTTAAATTGGATGGCCTGATGTTGTGAAATTGTTTTACCAAACGCCTTTCTTTCTTTTGAATAATTAATTGACGCGTCCAGAGAACCAGAGGCTATCCCTAATGCCTGTGATGCAATTCCTATCCTGCCTCCATTAAGGATCTTCATCGCCAGCTTAAATCCAAATCCTTCCTCGCCGAGTCTGTTTTCTTTTGGTACCTTCACATCCGAAAACATCAATGAATGTGTATCCGAGCCCCTTATTCCTAATTTATTTTCCTTCCTTCCAATGACAAACCCTTCTGATTCTTTCTCAATTATTAATGCATTAATGCCATTATGTTTCAGTTCCGGATCAGTTTGGGCAAAAACAATATATACAGAGGCTGAGTTGCCATTTGTGATCCAGTTTTTTGTGCCATTGACCAGGTAATGATCCCCTTTGTCTTCGGCAGTAGTCCTCTGAGATGTAGCATCCGAACCAGCTTCAGGCTCAGAAAGACAAAAAGCGCCGATGATTTCACCACTAGCTAATCTCTTCAGATACTTGTCCTTTTGCTCTTCGGTACCGTATTTTTCCAAACCCCAGCAAACCAGGGAATTATTAACGGACATCACTACACCAGCAGAAGCATCTATTTTTGAAATCTCTTCCATCGCAAGCACATAAGAAATCGTATCCATGCCACCACCATTGTATTTGGGATCAACCATCATTCCCATGAAACCAAGCTCTCCCATTTTTTTGATCTGTTCGCTGGGAAAGATTTGCTGTTCGTCCCTATCAATGACGCCAGGTAGCAACTCTTTTTTCGCAAATTCTCGTGCCGTTTCCCTTACAATTTTTTGCTCTTCCGTTAATTCAATTCTCATATTTTCAACTTTAATAAATAAAAAAAGGATTTGCCTTTTGCAGACAAATCCTGGTTAAATGAGGTGATTGAAAGATAGTTTTTTTAATCTCTATTACCAAGCAAAATCATGACATAGTATAGCAGCGTAACCAAAGAACCGATTGCAGCCACTACGTAAGTCATTGCTGCCCATTTAAGAGCGTCCTTTGCCATATACTGGTCTTGTTCACTAGCAATGTTTTTTGATTTGATCCATGCAAGGGCTCGCTTGCTGGCATCAAACTCCACTGGTAGGGTAATAAAAGAAAATAATGTCAATACCAGATAACAAGCGATTACTGCCAAAATGATTTTATCCCATCCGAAGCTATACAGAAACCCCCCTCCGAAAATTGCTATCATCACGATAATGTTGAGGATCCTTGCACTTACACTTTGGATTGGAACAAGCATTGTCCTGAATTCCAATGGACGATATGCCCGAGCATGTTGAACAGCATGTCCACATTCGTGCGCTGCTACAGCGGCTGCAGCAGCATTTCGTCCGTAATACACATTTTCACTTAAATTAACTGTCTTATTCGACGGATTATAATGATCTGTTAAATGTCCTGGCTGACAAGTAATCCCTACATCATAAAGACCATTATCCTTCAACATAGATGCTGCCACTTCTGCTCCACTCATATTAGACATTAATGTAGTCTTAGAGTACTTCTTAAACTTACTTTTTAGTCGTTGACTGACTAAAAAGCTAATGATCATGAATACTATACCAATTACTATTATCATCTTTTTATTTGTTTTTTTCTATTATGCTTTCTATCAATTTGGAAGTTGAATAACCTTCCACCAAATCAACAGTTTCTACTTTTCCACCATTGCTCATTACGATATCTGCTCCTACTATGTTGCTGAGATCATAGTCATTTCCTTTAATCAGAATATCCGGTTTCAAGGTTTTGATGAGTTCGATAGGAGTTTCATCATCAAACATTACCACATAGTCAACAAATTGCATTGCGGCAAGCAACCTTGACCTTGAATTCTCATTCACAATTGGTCTGTTTTTCCCTTTAATTTTTTTAATTGATTGATCTGAGTTTAACCCAACAACCAATAAATCACCTTTTTCGGCCGCTTTCTCCAGGTAATCTATATGGCCCAGGTGGACCAAATCGAAACACCCATTGGTAAACACTACTTTCTGGCCACGCTCTCTTTTTTGAATAATACTTGCCAGTTGACCTAAATTAACTATTTTATCTTTCGATTGCATTGTCTTTTTCATTTTTCGAAAGTGATAAACTAATGATAAAACTGATCCCACCTACTACGACGACAAACAGGAATTGTGAAGTATGTAAAACAAAAGCAAAAAATTTACCATCATCTTCTGAAACCCCATATAAAAACAGTACTGAACTGACAAATAAATGAAATGCTCCAACACCAGCCTGAACCGGGGTGGCCATTCCCAAGCCTCCCATGATTAGCACTAGTATTCCTGCATAAATACTAAGATCGGCCGTTGGTTCAAATGAAAAGAATACAACATAGCTCATGTAAAAATAAAGTATCCAAATGCCAACCGTTGAAAACCAAAATAAATACGGCCTTTTCAGTCTTCTTACCGCAAGGAATCCGTCTAAAATTTCCCTAACCACCGCCCTAAACTTGATATACAATGAATAGCGGTGAATTTTATAATAATATTTCTTAAATAGGTAGATGAATAAAAAAAGCAGAAATATCGCTAAAACGATCCCAACTGTCAGAATCAGGTAATAATGTTGAAACACTTTTACTTTCTCAAATACCTGCGGAAATAAGGTCGCTTTAAGTTTATCAAATTCGATCGCGAATCCGAAAAAAATAATGATCAATAAGCAGATCATATCGATAACCCTTTCTGCTACAACTGTACCAATTGAAACAGGCAGATCCACTTTATCAGTTTTTTTTAAGATAATACAGCGTGTCACTTCCCCCATTCTTGGAACCAATAAATTCGCAAAATAACCCACCATTAAAGAAATAAATGATCGAAAAGAACCAATTTGGAATCCAACTGGCTCAAACAATAACGACCACCTATACGCCCGAAGCCAATATGAAATAAGGCCCAGAAAAAGCGAAATATAGATATAAACTAAATTGACTTCCTTAAATCTTAAAAATAGCTCATTGAAATCAAGATCCCGATACACATACCAAAAGAGAGCAATGGCAATGACCAGGCTAAAGGAATACTTAATGAAAGAGATGAAAAAAATTTTCCTTCGGCTATTCAACTACTCTATTATTTTGATCGGGGAATATAATGATCGGTTTGTGGGACTTTGCAGCTTCAAAATCCATAGAGGCATACGAAATAATGATGATGATATCTCCGACCTGAGCTTTTCTGGCTGCAGGTCCATTTAAACATACCTGTCCTGAACCTCTCTTTCCTCTGATCACATAAGTCTCTAATCGCTCACCATTATTGATGTTGACAATTTGAACTTTCTCGTTTTCGATAATATTGGCTGCATCCATCAAGTCTTCATCAATTGTGATGCTACCAACATAGTGAAGCTCTGCTTCGGTAATTTTGACTCTATGAATTTTCGATTTTACTACTTCTATATTCATTTTAACTCCTCCCACTGGCCTGCAAATTTATATCAATTTATAGAAATATTATCAATTAGTCTCACCTTTCCTACGTAACCCGCAATGCACAGCGAAGCATTGTCACAGTCATTTAAACTGTCTATATTTCTCAATGTTTCACTATCAACGATCTCAAAGTACTCCAGTTTTACCGAGTTATCCTTTTGAAAGTTTTTCAAAATGACATCTCTGACTTCCTTTATCTTACCTCCATTTTTCAACATTTCCTGTGCCAAACGAAGCGACCGGTTAAAAATCAATGCTTGTTCTTTTTCTCGCTCACTCAAACGTTCGTTCCTGGATGACAAAGCCAATCCTTTCTCATTTCTAACTGTTGGTACTCCACAAATTTCCACATCTATATTTAACTCCTCGACAAGCTTTTTGACAAGTACAAATTGCTGAAGATCCTTTAATCCAAAGTAAGCACGATCAGGCTTGACTATATTTAAAAGCTTTGTAACGATTAGTCCTACTCCCTGAAAATGGCCTGGCCTGAATTTGCCTTCCATAATCTCCTCAAGGTACCCTAATCGGATTTGTACTATCCTCTCTTTCCTGTACATAGTAGAAACTTCAGGACAAAATACCACATCGCAGCAGTTTGCCTTTAGCATTTCAATATCTTTATCTACATTTCGTGGATACTTCTCAAGATCTTCAGGATTATTAAACTGAGTGGGGTTGACGAAAATGCTGCAAACAGTTATGTCATTTTCTTTTACTGATCTTTTGACAAGTGTGAGATGACCCTCATGAAACGCTCCCATTGTTGGAACCAAGCCAATTTTTTTCCCGTTAAGGCGTTTATTCTTCAGATAACAAGTTAATTGACCAATTTCCCGGAAGATTTCCATTTTGTTGTTAAATCTTGTTAAAAGGGGCGCAAATGTACGGTTATTTTTGTAAATGGTATGGAAAATCAAGGATTTATTCGTAATTTTGTAATCATTTCGGGAAACATAGCGATAAACTATATATAACATGTCTAAATTTCGTATTCTTTACGTTGCATCAGAAATCAATCCTTTCTTACAAACTTCAAACGTAGCCGAGCTGGTCAGGAAACTGCCCCAAGCTATGCAGGAGAAAGGAATGGAAATCAGAATTTTGGTACCTAGATTTGGTTTAATCAATGAAAGAAAGAACCGCTTACATGAAGTAGTAAGATTATCGGGAATCAATATTTCTGTTGGAGAAGAGGAAAAACCTCTTGTCATTAAAGTAGCTTCAATACCCAATGCTAAACTTCAGGTTTATTTTATAGACAATGAAGACTATTTCCATAGAAAAAGTGTTTTTCACGACAAGGAAAACAAATTCTATGAAGACAATGATGAAAGAGCCATCTTTTTCTGTAAAGGCGTTTTAGAAACAGTGAAAAAATTAGGATGGGCTCCTGATATTGTTCACTGCAATGATTGGATGACAAGCCTCATTCCAATGTATTTAAAAACTACTTACAAAAACGATCCTATTTTTAAAAATACCAAAACGGTATTTACTATTTATGACACACCATTTTCTCACAAATTCGAAAATGACCTGATAGAAAAGGTGAAAATGCTGGATATCGAAGATGATATGCTAAGCCCACTCAAAACCAAAGATTATGAAGGATTCATAAAAATCGGAGTGGAATATGCTGATGCTGTCATCAAATCAGAAGCAGCATTCAAAAACGGTTTAAATGCCTTACTATCGAAAGTCAGCGATGAAAAAAAGATTGACACAATAGAAAAAGACGAAAACTGCGAAGAATCTTATTATAATCTATATAATGAACTTGTGGGTTAGAAAAACAGGGCCAATCCTAGGATTGGCCCTGTTTCTTTTTGCCTGCGAGGAGCCAGGTGAAATTGGATTGGAACTGGAGCCGGATACCGGCGATTTTTTTGCTTCTTACATTGAAATTCCCATTAAAACTTCTGTCGGCTTAAGCGAGCCATATTTGACATCTGATTCTACTCACAGAATTAGTATCATTAACGTGGGGAACAGTGAAGATGAAACATTTGGCTCGCGGGAGTTAGTCGGATATTCAAATCTTTATGTGCAGGGAGGTGTAGGAAAAATCCCATCTACAGCCGATTACGATAGTATCGATTTAAGAGTCTTCGCCACCAATTTTAGAGGTGATCGAAGTAACAGCAATTTGCCGTCTAAACTAATGGTTCATCAAATCCTTGAACAGGTAAATAGAGAAAACACAATCAGCGATGAATACCAATATGAAATGTTGCCCCTCGCTGAGTTCGATTTGGATTCTCTGGAAGAAGAAAGTACAAAATCATTAAGAAAAAAGCTTTCAGATGACCTAGGAATGCAAATTTTTGATGAAGCTCAAAAAGATTCCTTAACAAATAGTGAATTGCGAGAGGTTATAGAAGGTTTGGCATTTAAACTTGATAATACAAACGAATTGCTACTGGGTATTGATCCATTTCGTGAAACCAGCCTTAACATCTACTATCACTATGACCCGGATACTGCAAGGGTAATGAGGATATTAATGACCGATATTCAATCATTTAATGTTTCGACAGACTACACAGGTTTGGAATTACAAAACCTAACAGCCAATAACCAAACCTACTCGAACACCGAAAACCTTTATTTCAATTCTTATGATGGTATATTTTCTGAATTGGACTTTACTCCAGTTTTGAATTTAAGTGACTCACTGGGGCCAATTATTATCAATGGTGCAGATTTGACCTTTGAAGACATTCCGGTTGATACAATTTATCCCATTCCTGCCAGTTTGTATGCGTTTGAAAAAGCCTCGGGATTTCCTTATAAGTCCATGGCATTTTTTCAACCGGATGCAATTGAGGTTCAGTTTGGACAATACCTGCAATTTCAAATGTCGTATACCTTGTATCCTCAAGATTCTGTCAACGGCAATTATTTTGTAAGTAATACCATCTCCAACGAATATACTCCGGATACAAGGGGGCCTGCCTTTGAAGATTTTATTCAATACCTGGTAACTGCGAGCGATGCAGCTGAAAAATCCAAAATAATATTGTATTCACCCGGAGTTGGCAGAACATACAATCAATTACATTTTAACAAGGACAACGTAAAGCTTAAGATATATTTTTCCTATCTTCAAAGTTCTGTTAATTAACCATTCTAATCAATTTTATCATGTGTGGTATTGTTGCTTACATAGGTGAAAGAAATGCTTATGAAATAATCGTTAAAGGGTTAAAAAGGCTGGAATACAGAGGGTATGACAGCGCTGGTGTGGCAGTCCTAAACGATTCCAGCCTAAGAGTTTTTAAGAAGAAGGGCAAAGTTAGTGATCTTGAAAACTTTATCGGAACTGAAAAATTGCCTTCTTCTATTGGAATAGGACACACCCGATGGGCGACACATGGTGAACCAAACGATATCAATGCCCACCCACACACAGATTCCAATAATAAAATGGCAATTATCCACAATGGGATCATTGAAAATTACAGTACACTAAAAAAAGAATTGACCAATAAAGGTCATCAATTTAGAAGCGAGACAGACTCTGAGGTTCTTATTCATTTTATTGAAGATATCAGAGACAATAATCAATGTTCACTTGAAGAAGCAGTACGATTGGCGCTTTCCAAAATTGTTGGTGCTTACGCCATTGTCATTGTTTCTGAAGATGATCCTAATACACTCATAGCTGCGCGAAAAGGTAGTCCTTTAGTGATAGGAGTGGGTAAAGATGAATATTTTATCGCATCTGATGCTACTCCAATCGTAGAATATACCAATGAAGTAGCCTATTTAAATGATTATGAAATTGCTGTCATTAAAAGAGACAAATTAAAAATCAAAAATATCGAAGATGTAGACTCTAATCCATACATCCAAACCATTGATCTTGAACTGGAAGCAATTGAAAAGGGCGGATATGAACACTTCATGCTGAAAGAAATATTTGAACAACCCAGATCAATTGCTGATTCTATGAGAGGAAGACTCAATGCAGAAAAAGGTTATTTGGTTTTAGGAGGGATAAGGGAATACTCTCATAAGCTTGAAAATGCGGAAAGGATCATAATTCTTGCCTGTGGAACTTCATGGCATGCCGGTCTGGTAGCTGAATACTTTTTTGAAGAGTTTTGCAGGATACCAGTCGAGGTAGAATATGCTTCGGAATTCAGGTATCGAAACCCTGTAATCAAAGAAGGAGATGTTTGCATCGCCATTTCCCAATCAGGAGAAACCGCAGACACCTTGGCAGCAATCGAATTGGCCAAATCAAAAGGAGCAATCATCTTTGGCGTTTGCAATGTAGTCGGAAGTTCAATTGCCAGAGCTAGCCATGAAGGCGCTTACATACATGCAGGGCCTGAAATTGGTGTAGCAAGTACAAAAGCTTTCACTTCGCAACTCACTGTTCTTTTTATGATTGCTATAAAGATGGCTTATAATAAAGGGACAATCAAAGAAGCCAAGTACCGGCAAATGTTGGTAGAGCTGGAACAAATTCCAAATAAGGTTCAGCAGGTGTTAGAGAATAGCTCGGAGCAAATTGAATTAATCTCAAAAATATTCATGTTTGCCAGAAATTTCCTCTATTTGGGAAGAGGGTATAATTTTCCTGTCGCACTAGAGGGCGCTCTGAAACTGAAAGAAATTTCATATATCCACGCAGAAGGATACCCGGCAGCTGAAATGAAGCACGGTCCCATAGCACTAATTGACGTAGAGATGCCGGTTGTATTCATCGCAACAAAAGACAGTTCGTATGAAAAGGTCGTATCAAACATCCAGGAAGTAAAAGCCAGAAAAGGAAAGGTAATAGCTATCGTTACGGAAGGAGATGACCTAATCCCAAAAATGGCTGAATATGTAATCGAAGTTCCTTCAACAAATGAAGCGCTGATGCCTTTGATTTCAGTCATTCCGCTTCAGCTTCTATCATATCACATTGCGGTATTGCGAGGGTGCAATGTCGATCAACCAAGAAACCTGGCAAAATCGGTAACGGTTGAATAGATGATTTGTAAAATTTACTAGCTGGTAATTTTGCTGGAACTCTCTTCCTCTTTTGGAACAACGGCGTCTTCTTTTATCATTTCTTCCAATTCTTTATCCTTGACCTCTTCTTCTTCGAAGTAAGATTTGATCATTTGCCGGGCTTCAGGAATAGAAATATTCGGATGTATTTTGCCCGCTCTGACAATTGAAAATTGGCCGGTTTCCTCAGACACAATAAATACCAGCGTATCCGTTGACTCACTCATCCCAATACCAGCACGATGTCTCAACCCAAAATGTGCCGGAAGGTTATCCTGATCGCTAACGGGAAGAATGCACCTTGCAGCAATAATCTTTCCATTGTAAATAATAACTGCTCCATCGTGAAGAGGGCTATGTTTATTGAAGATTGAAAGAAGTAATCTTTTCGAAATAATCCCTCCTATCCGGTCTCCCGAATCTGCATAAAATTTCAACTCAGAAAATTTAGAAAATACGATCAGAGCTCCGGTCTTAGTGGCACCAAGTGTTTTAGCGGCTTCCATAATCGGGGTTATGTTTAACTCGAATGCTGTTTCATTCTTTCTCCACGGAAATCGCTTAAATAAATTTTCTCTGCTAAGAGACGTAGATTTTCCGATAATGAGTAAAAATTTCCTGATCTCCGGTTGAAATAAAATGATGACTGCAATAACTCCAACACCCATAAATTGGCCAAGAATAGCGGTGAGTAATTCCATTTCTACCGCGCGTACGACCAAAAAGATTAAGTACAAAAACAGGAATCCCAGGAACACACGAACCGCCACGCTCCCACGCATAAGTTTATAAACCTGGTAAAGTAAAATGGTGACGAAAAATATGTCTATCGCATCAACCAGATCAAAGCTTAAAAATCCTATCTGAAATAGTAGTTTCAATTGGTAACCAAATTTGCTAATTCTACAACCTCTCTTGCCTCCTTTACATCATGAACTCTCAAAATTGAGGCTCCATTTCTTACAGCAAATGTATTTAATACAGAGGTGCCATTGAGAGCTTCATCGGGAGTCGTTCCAAACTTTTTATATATTAGGGATTTTCTGGATACTCCAACTAATAAAGGCAGTTTAAGAACCTTAAAATAATCCAAATTTTTAAGTATTTCATAGTTTTGATCTATTGTTTTGGAAAAACCTATTCCCGGGTCAATAATTATATCATTATGACCCATTTGATACAACTTTTTAACCCTTTTCTCAAAAAATTGAATTAATTCAAGCAAAAGATTTTCATATTTTGTTAATGTCTGCATAGTTTCCGATGTACCTTTCATGTGCATCAATATATACGGGATTCCCGATTTGGTAATCACATCAAACATTCCATCATCTGCATCACCACCCGAAATATCATTGATTATATCAGCGCCTTCGTCAATTGACTTTTTAGCAATGCCTGACCTAAATGTATCGACTGAAACATAGAGCCCCGGAAATTCCCTCCTGATCAATTTAAGCCCTTCCTGCAATCGATCCCATTCCTCCATTTCACTCACAATTTTCGCACCAGGTCTTGACGAAAATGCCCCGATATCAATGATATCCATTCCATCCCTAATCATTCCTTCAACCTTCTCAATTAATTCCTTGTCAGAAGTAAAACGGCTGTTTTTATAAAAAGAATCAGATGTTAAATTGACAATCCCCATAATCATGGGTTTCATTATGGAATGTACTTTTCCACTGATCTTTAGTGTCTTTTTTGAACAAAAAAAATTATCTTTCGCACCCAAAATATTAAATATTCTATCCTTAAAACGTATTTTTTGAATTGAAAAACAAAACAATCGACGAATATAATCAAGTAATCAAGGCCTGTAAAGATGTTTTTATAAAGAAAACGAAAGACTATGGGACGGCGTGGAGAATTTTGCGTTTGCCCTCGATTACTGATCAGATTTTTATCAAAGCTCAAAGGATCCGGACCATCCAGGAAAAAGGTTCACAAAAGGTTGAGGAAGGCATTTCAAATGAATTTATTGGGATTATCAACTATTGTGTCATTGCCATGATGCAAATTGTATTAGCTGATTCTGACGAAACCAGTATCAATGCAGAAAAAGTAGAAGAGCTGTACAACCAGCAAATTCATGAAACACAAAATTTGCTTTCAGCCAAAAACCATGACTATGATGAAGCGTGGCGGGATATGCGCGTTTCTTCCATGACGGATATTATATTGATGAAGCTTTACAGGGTAAAACAGATTGAAGACAATGAAGGAAAGACTATAATTTCAGAGGGTGTAAAGGCCAATTACCAGGATATCATCAATTACTCTGTGTTCTGTTTAATCAAACTCAGTTATGACAAGTAGAAAATACATTGACAGCATCATTTTAATCCTAGTCGGAGGATTATTTATTTTTTCAGGCTTAATAAAAGTCAACGATCCGGTTGGAACTTCTATCAAGCTACAGGAATATTTTGAGGTGTTTTCAACCGAATTCGCCTCATTTTTTCATGCATTTGTACCTTATACATTGGGGATGGCGGTATTTATTGTTGTCCTTGAAGTAGTATTGGGAGTAGCTGTTCTATTGAGATATAGGATGAACATCACAAGCTGGATTTTACTTCTGCTGATCATCTTTTTTACCATTCTAACATTTTATTCCGCCGTAACAGGAAATGTCACGGATTGTGGCTGTTTTGGTGATGCAATAAAGCTTACTCCCTGGGAATCTTTTATAAAGGATATCATTCTTCTCGTTCTCATTGTTTACATATTTATTAATAGAAAAAACTACAACGAACTTTTAAATGGACTAACTGGACATATAGTAATAGGAATTGTAACCATCTTGAATATCTTTATTGCCATTTATGCAATCAACCATCTACCTTTTATTGATTTCCGGGCTTACAAAATTGGGAACAGCATTAGCGATGGAATGAAACCGAGTGAGCCCCTTCGTTATAAATATATTATGGAAAGGGAGGGTGAAACTTTTGAATTCGAAACTTATCCGACCGACACAACTTTGGCTTTCAAAGACATGGTTTTGTTAAATGAAGATGCACAGCCCAAAATAACGGATTATAACATCTGGACAGATGAAGGGGATTATACAGAGGAATCGTTGACCGGCAAAAAGCTTTTCATTGTTTATCAGGATGTCAATAAAAGTGATTTAAGCGAAATCGAAAAAATAAAGGAATTGATCAATTCGCTCGAAGGAGAGCTGAATGTATGGATCATCACTTCCAATGATGCATCAACGATCGATAACTTCAGGCATGAATATCAAATTGCTGCTCCATATTTCTTTGGTGATGCAACCGTTTTAAAGGCGATGGTTCGATCCAATCCTGGCATTATGCTCCTAAACAATGGGGTTGTACTTGGCAAATGGCACTACAATGACACACCAAGCCCGGGCCAGGTAATGGAGCTTTTGAAAGCTGAACCCTAAACAAAAACTGTCGATATGTTCCTTATTTTTAAGTTGGTAGTTGGCAAAAGGCAGTTGGCTGGCTGGCAAACGCCGGCAAAGAACAACTTGCAAGAAGCAATATATGATCAATTTCGCCTTAGGCCTGTTCTCAACAAAAGGATCCCCTAATGTTAAAGTTCATATCCCGGCGATTTGTTTATGGCATTCTAATTATTTTCGGAGTTATCACATTAGTATTCTTTTTATTTCATGTCTTGCCGGGAGATCCTGTCACACTTATAGCTGGTCAAAGAAGTGACGTTTCAACAAGACAAGAGATCAGCCGGGAACTCGGACTTAATAAACCAATAGAAAACCAGTATTTATTTTTTGTCAATGACCTGTTGCCCATTTCGCTTCACAGGGATACGAAAGAAAATCAGGAAAAATATGATTTCGTTCGACTACTTAAGTATGAGAATAATCGTGTATTTGTAATAAAATGGCCTTATTTGAGAAGGTCGTTTCAAACCAACCGGGAGGTCACCAAAATACTACTTGAAAATATTGACGACACAATATGGTTGGCTTTAGCTGCGATGCTCTTTGCGACAATCGTGGGAATTTCACTTGGTATAATTGCCTCACTTTATCAAAACACTCTTCCTGATAAATTGATCATGGGAGCGACAGTTTTGGGAATTTCTATACCATCTTATGTATTGGCGATAATGATGGCTTTGATTTTTGGATACTACCTAAGTCCTTACACAAATCTGGAACTTACAGGTCAGCTTTGGGAAATCCATCCCTTGTATGGCAGACAATTACATCTTAAAAACATTATTCTGCCGGCAATAACTTTGGGAATTATGCCTTTGGCGATCATTAGTCAGCTCACCAGAAACTCAATGGTAGATGTGTTCAGCAAAGATTTTATTAAAACTGCGAGGTCAAAAGGATTAAGCAAAAGGAGAATTATTATTAAGCATTGCCTGAAAAATGCTCTCAATCCAGTTCTTACAGCGATATCAGGTTGGTTTGCATCACTAATGGCCGGGGCATTTTTTGTAGAATATATTTTCGACTGGAAAGGGATTGGCTACATTACCATCAAAGCTGTACAAAATCTCGATTACCCGGTAGTGATGGGTTCAACTATTTTTATCGCCATTGCTTTCGTTTTAATTAATATTTTTGCAGATATCATTTACGCCTGGTTGGATCCCAGAGTTAGACTACACAATTAATGAAAAAAATTTTTTTGATTGGTATGCCCGGAAGTGGTAAAACAACTATTGGCCAAAAACTGGCTGAAAAACTTTCCATTCCATTTTTTGATCTGGATGAAATTATCGAGGAAAAAACTGGATCAACCATAGACGAAATTTTTTCTCGTGAGGGCGAAGAATTCTTCAGAAAATTAGAATCCAAATATCTTGAAGAAGTAATAAACAACTACTCCTCATTTGTTCTGTCTACAGGTGGTGGCACTCCATGTTTTCATCAAAACATGGAACTAATCAAAAAGAGCGGAATTAGTGTCTATTTAGATGTTTCGGCCGAAGAACTAAATCGGAGATTGTTGCCTGGAATTTCACACAGGCCATTGCTAAAAAATAAATCAGAAGAAGAACTTTTAGAGGAAATAAAAAACAAGCTCAATGTTAGGTCTTTTTATTATAAACAGTCAGATCATCTGATCATAAATGACAATATAAATGTGGACTCCATCCTGGCTGTCTTAGAAGAAAAATCCTAAGCTAAATGCAATGTTTAAATTATTGTAATCCAAATCTGAAATTGGTGTAACGTATATGTCCTGTAAATTTTCATTGTCTTCCGGAGCAAAAGAATAAGGTGAATAAATGGCATTACCCATTGAATACGTAGACACCAGGTCAACAAAAAATTTAGGATTTCGATAACCAAGGCCAAATGAAAACTTATTGACATCTCTATCAGCCAAATCATTATTAACATAAGGGCTTTTTGTAAGAGCATAACCACCCCTTAACCGGAAATTACTTAGTCTAAATTCCGCACCTAATTTATAATTGAGCACCTTGTCATATTCTGCGTTGATGATCCTGTCCTGATCGTCAAGCGGATCAATTTCGCTATCCATGGAAATATTGGAATAATCGACATACTCGATATCACCTGTTAAAAATCCAGCCTTCCCTAAAAATACAGTTGCTCCGGCATTAAATCTGACAGGCGTGGTAATCTGGTAATCAAATTCAAAAATTTCACCTTCTCCATCTACTACCTGATTCAATACTGTATTATCATCGTATTCATAATTATTAAAATTTGACTCCATAATAATTTCACTCTGTTCTGACAGAGACAAAATCGTTGGCGATATTACCGATGCTCCAATTGTCAATTGTTTGACAGGCCGAACGATAAAACCGACCGTGCCATTGATACCAGTTCCCCTTGTTGAAATATATTCATATAAACTCATGCTTATCAGGTCGTCTCCAGGGTAATTTTCTTCGTAATATTTTTCAATATCGTATCGTAACGATTGGATACCTATTCCTGCACCCAGGTAAAGTATATCTTCAAAATTTGCTCCGTACGATATGCTCCATTGATTTTGACTTCCCTCAGAAATGATCTCATCATACTGATCCACAGGAAACTCTTCGCTTGGATATGGGAGAACTGTCCTATCCCAAAATAATTCATTTGTTTCCGTATCCTGAAATTCATCAATCAGATAGACATTGTACGCCATGTTAGTAAAAAGTGGCCAATTATTTTCGTTTATCTGGTTGGCATTTTGGGTGAAATGATCAATAATATCATTTAATGCATTTGTACCACTTATATTGTATTGATAGTTAAATTCATTGGTTTTTGTAAAGGATAATCCAAAAGTCCCTGAGATAAATCCAGATTCCTTTCCAAATGCTTTATGCAACGCCGCTCCAAAATGCTCTACATTAAATTTTGTTTTTAAATCCTCAGTTGAATTATTTAGATAGTTAGAATTGATTGAATAGGTATTGACAGATGGAGTTAAACTAATTTCAGATCTGTTGTAAAATCCCAATCCTGCTGGATTTGACAATGTTGAACTAAGGTCTCCTCCCAAGCTGGTTTGAGCGCCTCCGAGGGCTTGAATACGGGAAGTCCCTTTATAATCGTATTGACTAAACAATAATCCCAATTCATAATAGTCAGAAGCTCCTGGTACCAAAACCTGTGAGTAAGCTTTAGTTGAAGCAAAGAATATCCCTGCACTTATTAAAAGTGTAAAAACCTTTTTCATATTGAATGTGATACTTAAAAGAGACTATCCTACAAGATTAATAGCTATCTTCTACCTGACGATGAACTACTTGAACGCCCACTGCTACTACTGCTACTTGATCTTGAAGGTGTATACGAACTTCTTGATGAAGAACTCCTGCTAGGAGTGTAGCTACTATTGCTTCTTGAATTACTACCATTTGAATAAGAGCTGTTCCTTGAAGGTCGAGAGCTGTAATCTGAATTAGATCGACTAGGAGCTCGGTACGTATTCGAATTAGACCTATTGTATGAATCAGTATTAATCGATCTGTTGGAATAGCTACTTGGCCTTGCAGGTCGGTTTGTATAAGTACTACTATTACTCACCCTGGAATTTGAACTATTAATCCTGTCAGCATAGGAATTTCTATTACTTACAGAAGTTCTGTCGACACTGGATCTGCTATCCCTTGACCTGTAATTATCCCGATAATACTCATTTTGTAATTTGGAATAATCCCTCATTTTTGGATTATTAGTTGTTTTTGTGATACCATCACTATTTACAACCTTGGTATTTGAAGCGTTTTGAATTCTGTTGTTGTAATTTCTGGAAGAATTGGAAGTAGTGGTTCTACTATCTCTTCTACCGTAATTAATATTTTGATAGTGATTATGGTAATCATATGCATAATAATTATAGCCCGGGTAATATGGATTACCATATCCATAGCCATACCCAAATCCAAAACCTAACCCAACTCTCCAGGGATTGTATGCATATGATGGATACCCCCATCCTCCGTACCATGGATCATACCAACTTGAGTAAGGGCTGTAACCATAGTAACCGCCAGAACTCCATGAAAGCGAAACATTGTATCCGGAATACGGAGCACCATAAAAACTTCCCATGGTATAGCCTAAACCAACGTTCCATCCGGCAGGATTATAAAAAGGACTAATTCCATATCCATAGCCGGGATAGAAATTATTGGAAGAGGGGCTGTAAGAATTTCTATAGTAATCAGGCCTGTTAAGATTGCTGGAGTATTTGCCTTGCTCAGAAGTCAATAACTCTTCCTGATTTTTGTCAATCCTTTCATCAGTCTCTACATAGTAATCATCAGCTGAATATTCTTCGACATTGACTTCATTTTCAGTCTCGTTTGTAGTTTCGTCAGCTTTATAACGGGCTATATATTCAGGATTGATATTTTTTGAAGAATATTCTTCGGTGGTAAGTGGAACATCCGACTTGATCACATTTTCTTCTGCAGCTGTAGGTGAATATTTCTTTTCCTTCTTCACTTTTCTGTCAGACTTGTTAAAATACATATCATCATATTCTACATCCTGTGCGAATACACTTGATATGGTAAAAAGTCCCAATACCACTATTCCTGACCAAATTCTTTTTCCCGCTTTCATAATCACTAAGTTTATTTTTGTTCTAATGCGATTCTAATGTGTAAAGATAACGCTTAAAAGCCAATTTAAGTTATTTTCCTTTAGGTAAAAAGCTATATTTGCCTTTCAAATTACATTTTATATTTGTCACAAATATCATACCATTAATATATTATGAGTAAAGGTTTACCAAAAAGGAGCGAAGATTATTCTGCGTGGTACAATGAATTGGTAAAAAAGGCCGATCTGGCTGAAAATTCACCTGTTAGAGGTTCGATGGTGATCAAGCCTTATGGATTTTCCATTTGGGAGAAAATGCAATCGGCATTAGATAAAATGTTTAAAGATACAGGGCACACAAATGCCTATTTCCCACTTTTTATTCCCAAATCCTATTTGAGCAAAGAAGCGGACCATGTCGAGGGTTTTGCGAAGGAATGTGCTATTGTGACCCATTATCGGTTGAAAAATTCCGAGGATGGAAGAGGGGTAATAGTGGATCCGGATGCAAAACTGGAAGAGGAATTAATTGTCCGGCCTACATCCGAGACAGTTATTTGGAGCACTTATAGAAACTGGATCCAATCTTACAGGGATTTACCTTTACTGATCAATCAATGGGCAAATGTTGTCCGTTGGGAAATGAGAACAAGACTATTTTTACGGACAGCAGAATTTTTATGGCAGGAAGGTCACACAGCACATGAGTCCAAACAGGAAGCTGAGGAAGAGACAATCAGAATGCTGAATGTCTATGCAGAATTTGCAGAAAATTTCATGGCTTTGCCGGTATTAAAAGGGATAAAAACCGAAAATGAAAGATTTGCCGGCGCAGTTGACACCTATTGCATTGAAGCATTGATGCAGGATGGAAAAGCTCTCCAGGCTGGTACTTCTCACTTTTTGGGGCAGAACTTTGCAAAAGCTTTTGATGTAAAATTCGCAAACAAAGAGGGGGGCATGGATTTCGTCTGGGGAACAAGCTGGGGGGTAAGTACCCGCTTAATCGGTGGATTGATCATGGCTCATTCTGATGATAACGGACTGGTTTTACCTCCAAAATTAGCCCCGATACAGGTAGTAATTGTTCCCATTATCAAAGGTAGCGATCAGCTTCAGCAAATTGCCGAAAAGGTTGAACCTATTATTAAAAATTTGAGAGAAAAAAACATAACTGTCAAATTTGACGATCGGGATACGCACAAACCTGGTTGGAAGTTTGCGGAATATGAACTAAAAGGTGTGCCTGTTCGATTGGCAATGGGACCACGAGACCTGGAAAACGGGACGATTGAAATTGCCAGGAGAGATACATTTGAAAAACAGGTTTTGCCAATTGAAGAAGCTGTCTCAAAAATTGAGGAACTATTAAAAGATATCCAGGAAAATATCTTTACCAAAGCTTCTCAGTTCAGGAATGAAATGACTTCCGAAGCTTCTTCGTTTGAAGAATTCGAAGAACTGCTGGAGACAAAAGGGGGCTTTATTAAGGCACATTGGGATGGCACAACAGAGACAGAAGAAAGAATAAAGGACAAAACAAAAGCAACTATACGATGTATCCTGCTTGATGAGCCGGAAGAAAATGGTAGCTGTATTTTTTCCGGGAAGCCTTCAAAAAGAAAAGTAGTTTTTGCCAGGGCTTATTAAAGCATTTTTAACTCGATTTAATATATTTACTAAATCTTTATTATGGTTGAGTGGCTGATAGTTATTTCATTAATTATACTTGGAATATCTCTTATTATTATTGAGATAATTTTTGTTCCCGGTACAACCGTGGTTGGTTTCGTAGGATTTTGCGTTGCCGGTTATGGAGTATTTTTAGGTTTTGTAAATTTTGGCACAACTACCGGAGTTATTATACTCATCTCTGCCATAATATTGTGCATCATATCATTGGTCATTTCTTTTAAATCGGGAGTCTGGAAAAAGTTATCTTTACATAAATCGATCGACAGCAAGGTCAACGAGGAATTTAAAATTGAATTACAAGTAGAACAGAGAGGAATTGCTGTTTCGGCTCTTCGTCCTGTTGGAAAAGCAGAATTCAACGACAGAGAGTATGAAGTACAAACCATCGGCGACTATGTTAGCGCTGGGTCACCGGTAAAGATCATATCAATAAAAGAAAGAAAAATATACGTAGAACCCCTAAATAAAACATAATGAGTAACATAATGATATTGGTTACGATCGTAGCCGCCATAATAGTTTTATTAATATTTCTGTATTTTGTTCCAGTCAATCTCTGGATTACGGCTATTTTCTCAGGTGTGAGGGTTGGACTACTTGAACTTGTTTTCATGAGGATCAGAAAAGTTCCACCAAGCGTAATTGTTAATTCCATGATCACCGCTACAAAAGCAGGATTAAAAGTTTCAACACAAGAACTTGAAACCCACTACCTAGCCGGAGGTAATGTAGGTTCGGTTATTAAAGCACTTATTTCCGCTGATAAGGCCAATATTAACCTATCGTTTCAACAAGCTACTGCTATCGACCTTGCTGGTCGGGATGTTTTCGAAGCAGTGCAGATCTCTGTAAATCCAAAAGTGATTACTACGCCAAAAGTTGCCGCGGTTGCCGCTGACGGTATTCAACTAATCGCAATCGCAAGGGTTACTGTACGCGCTAATATCCAACAACTCGTTGGTGGTGCCGGTGAGGATACCATCCTTGCACGGGTGGGCGAAGGAATTGTAACTTCCATTGGCTCCGCCTCAACGCATAAAGAAGTATTGGAAAATCCAGATAAAATTTCCAAACTGGTGTTACAAAGAGGTTTGGACGCAGGTACGGCTTTTGAAATCCTCTCAATTGATATCGCTGATGTTGATGTGGGAACCAACATTGGCGCTAAGCTTCAAACAGACCAGGCATCAGCTGACCTGAAGGTAGCCGAAGCAAAAGCCGAAGAAAGAAGAGCCATGGCTGTTGCCCTTGAACAGGAAATGAAAGCCAAGGCACAAGAAGCCCGGGCTAAGGTAATTGAAGCTGAAGCTGAAGTGCCAAAAGCAATGGCTGACGCTTTCCGTACCGGAAACATCGGTGTGATGGATTATTACAGAATGCAAAATATACAAGCAGATACCGGAATGAGAGATTCTATCTCCGGATCAGGAAAATCAAAAGGTTCAACTAAGAAATAGATCTCAATTGATTTAATATAAACTTAAAAGTCCCGTCGATGAACGGGACTTTTTATTTTACCTGAGAATTACCCTTCTTGCTAAAAAGATCACCTTCCCTTTCAACATTACGCAATTATCATCTATTTTTGCACCTCAAAATTTTTAGGTAGCAATGCAATTAAGCGAACAAGAATTAAGAAGACGCGAAGAAAAAGCTGAACTCGAAAAGCTTGGGATCAACCCCTATCCCTCAGAAACATTTGAAGTAAACGTAACAGCGAAAGATATTCATCAGAATTATGAAAAGGCCAAGACCGATTATAAGAATATTTCTATCGCGGGTCGCTTAATGAGTAGAAGAATTATGGGTTCAGCATCGTTTGCTGAAATCCAGGATTCAACCGAAAGAATCCAATTGTATATCCGACGTGATGATATTTGTCCAGGTGAAGATAAAGCCCTGTACAATACTGTGTTCAAGAAATTGATGGACATCGGGGACATCATCGGCATAAAAGGCTATGTTTTCACCACCCAGGTTGGAGAAATATCCATTCACGTCACGGAATTGAAATTGCTATCCAAATCATTAAAGCCTCTTCCAATTGTGAAGGAAGGAGTAGATGAAGCCGGCAATAAAAAGGTATGGGATGCCTTCAAGGATTCAGAACAACGGTATCGCCAGCGATATGTCGATCTGATTGTAAACCATGAGGTGAGGGAGGTTTTTAAGCAAAGAACGAAGCTCATCAGCTCCATACGATCATTCTTATCTGACAAAGGATACCTGGAAGTGGAAACTCCAGTATTGCAACCTATTTATGGCGGCGCCGCAGCACGACCTTTCACGACTCATCACAATACGCTGGACATGAAATTATACCTCCGTATTGCCAATGAATTGTACCTGAAAAGGTTAATCGTTGGTGGATACGATGGCGTATTTGAGTTCGCTAAAGATTTCCGGAATGAAGGAATGTCGCGATTTCACAATCCGGAATTTACCCAGGTAGAACTCTATGTGGCCTACAAAGACTATGAATGGATGATGGATCTTGTCGAAGCCATGGTCGAAAAAGTAGCTTTAGACCTTCATGGCAAAACGGTTGTACAGGTTGGAAAACACCAGGTCGATTTTCAACGACCCTGGAAGAGATTTACCATGTACGAAGCCATCGAGCATTATACCGGGATCGATATTTCTCAAATGAATGAAAACGAACTCCGTGAAACAGCAGGAAAATTGAACATCTCACTGGATGAATCAATGGGTAAAGGCAAAATCATCGACGAAATATTTGGTGAAAAATGTGAAGGACAGCTGATCCAACCAACATTTATCACAGACTATCCGGTTGAGATGTCACCTCTTGCCAAGAAACACCGGACAAAAGAAGGTCTGGTCGAAAGGTTTGAAGTGATCTGCAACGGAAAAGAAATTTGCAATGCATTCTCGGAATTAAACGATCCAATTGACCAAAGAGAGAGGTTCGAAGCACAGCTGGAATTGGGTAAACGTGGCGATGAAGAAGCCATGGTTCTGGATGAAGACTTCCTTAAAGCTCTGGAATTTGGAATGCCTCCAACTGCCGGATTGGGAATCGGGATAGACCGGTTGACCATGATCATGACTAATCAAAATTCCATTCAGGATGTCTTATTCTTTCCGCAAATGCGACCCGAAAAGAAAGTAGAGATTGTGGATATTGCACATCAGCTTGAAAAATTAGGAGTTCGGAAAGACCTTATTCCTGTTATTCAACAAATGGGTATCATTAGTATAGATCAGCTAAAAGCGATCAAACCCGGAAAACTACACAATGACCTGTGTGGGTTGAGAAAGAAATTAAAGCTGGAAAATGTTGAAAACCCGACTCTGGATGAAGTAAAAGGCTGGATCTCCTAATTGATTTCTATTGGTTCATCAACAGCTTCTTCCGCTGATTTTGTTTCTCCACTTTCAAATTGCTCGAAAGCAGAAACGTCATCTGCAACACTTTTAAAAATGGCCAGTATGATGCTAACGTCATCAATTAATCCTATTCCTGGAATAAAATCAGGAAAAAAATCGACTGGCATGATGAAATAGATCAGCCCCCCTATCATAAGAATTAGCGTCCGGGTTGGAAGTTCCTGATAGGTACCCTTTAGATAGGATCTGATCATTCTGATAAAGGTTGCTACCTTATCAAGGAACGATCTCATTTCTGACTTGAGACCATCAATGGAACCAATCTTGCCTTCGGTGTTTATTAATACTTTGCTGATGCTTTCCTTGTTACTTGCAATTTTACTTGCCCTCCGCATCGCACGTCTGAAAGCACCTGTTCTTTTGAAGAAATTCGCCATAATTAAAACAATTCTCTTATTTCATTCTTGATATACGATAAAGTGCGATTTATCGGATCGTCACTTTTTGAAACGTAGGCACTGATTATTTCTTTTGCCAGATCTGTACTTTTTGCATCCTCTTTTTGTTTTTCCGCAGAAGTATTGATCATGGTAATTAAATCTTCTGTTGTACTTTTAACCAGATCCCACGCTTCATTACTCATATAAACTTGCTGAGAAAGGTTATGGTTTAGTTCATTCCTGATTTCATTAATCAAAAGGTTGTGAAAAGTCTGTGCATTCAAGCCCGGCTCATTGATCCTGACCAGTAAACTTCCTGGATTAATCCTTTCCAAATACAGGCTCATTCGCTCATAAGCTTGCAACCTTAAAGGAAGGACCACCTTATTGTTTTCAATTTTATAATCAATGGCTTTTCCTTTTAATTCTTTGGAGATCATTGATTTTATTGTTAGATAAACAGCGTATAATACCAGGACAGCAGGAAGTATTATCTTTGCAAATTCAATTAGAATATCCATATATCAATTGGTGAATCATAAGTTCTGGCTCTAAAATAGCTAAATTTATGGCATAAATCCGTATAAGTGAATAATGAAAATCAATCCGGTTAAAATATCAAAACAAGCGATAGAAGAGATCAAAAACATTCAGCAAAATAAAAATATTCCTGAAGGGTACAAACTAAGGATTGGCATCAAAGGAGGTGTAGGGTGTGCCGGTGTTAATTATGTTATCGGGTTTGATCAACCCACAGAATTTGACAACGAATTTGAAATGGATGGCGTTCCCGTGATTGTTGATAAAAGACATACTATGTTTTTAATAGGAGTCAAACTTGATTTCTACAATGGTTCGGATGCGAAAGGCTTCCGGTTTTCTAAATCCGAAAATCTTTCGTGATTGTAACCTTTGCTTTTTGACAAAGCCCACCCAAGGGCGGATTGAGTTTTGAAATAGATAAAGTAAGTGATTGAATGGAAGGAAATTTGGATGAAATCCGATCTTGTATCCTGTACAGAACATTCTCCAACAACTTCGACGGCTTGTCCATCTCAGCCCTTATTATTTGATATACTGTTTCGTAATTGATGGTGCGATCAAGATCGTCTTTTTCGGAAGCCGATTCAAAATCAACTTTAATGAAAACATCTACCGTAAATTTGTTGCCAAGTTTTGTTTCTTCTGTATAATACCCGTGGTGGGCAAAAAACTCCAGACCTTCAAGAGAAATGATTCCCATTAATCGATTGTATCAAAAAAAGAGGTCTCTTCTTCGGAGGTCTTTTTAACTGTTAGCTTATTATCTTCCTTTCTAATTTCAGCAGCTTCTGCAAGATCAATACGCTCCTTCATCTTATTAAAAATGGGATTTTCTTCATTGGAATAAGCAAAGTCACGCGCCGATTTGATATGCTTCTCGATGTTGAATCGCTCTTTTTTGATCTTTACTTTCTCAACTCTTTCCAATGTATCACTTGTAAAGTTCTTCAACTCAGTGAGGAGATTCTCTTTTAACGTCATCAGCATATTGTAGCTCTGTTCTAGAGATTTGACCTCGTCGACCATATCCTTCACAATTTGGCGGGCTTCTTTTTCAGAATTATTGATGATGGATTTGGCCTTGTTTTTAGATTCGGCAATGATGTTTTCAGCTTTCAGTTTTGTTTCCTGAATCTGCAATTCTGCTGCTTTGTTTGCCTGCTCGATCATGCTGGCACCTGTATCCTCAGCTGCTTTAAGCGTTTTATAAAGGGATGTTTCTACCTCCCTCAGTTTCTTATTCTCATTATCAAGGGATTCCATTTTAATGGCCAGCGATTTATTTTCATCCATCATCTTCTCCCATTCCTGAGAAAGGCTCATTAAAAAAGCATTTACTTCATCTTTATCAAATCCCCGGAATACCTTCTCAAAAGTTTTTTGCCTTATTTCTAGTGGTGTGATCTTCATTCTTCTATTCCCTTAAATAATCATATCCTAATTGCTCGATGTGGCCAATTTACAAATTAATTCTTTAAAATGTTCAATTATTAATCATTTAACTCCAAATCCCACACACATATTGTGCGATCGTCGCTGCCCGATATAATGAAGTTGTTATATTTTGTCCAAATCAATTTGTTCACAGACGAAAGATGTCCTCCATGCCTTGAATGGTCGATCACCTTAACAAGTTTTCGCTTATTAAAATCCCATATTTTGATGGTTTTATCTTTAGATCCCGATGCAAAAAACAGGTTGTCCGATGTAAATGAAATATCGTTAACGGTAAACATATGGGCGGGAATGGATTCAATGAGATGGAAATTGTTGTGGGTATCCCAAATTTTCAATTGTGCATCTCGCCCACCACTGATCATACTTTGACCATCGTTTGAAAATACAACTTTAAAAACTGAGTTGGAATGACCCTGTATTGGTTTGATATTTTTCTCCTCAATATTATAAATCTGATTGTCGCTTGCTCCCACCAATAAATTATTGCCTTCAGGATTGACGGTGATGCTTCTCAGGCTTTGACTGGAAACATTCAGAGAGCTAATTAATTCATAAGTTTGAATATCCAAAACAATCAATTTGCCGTCCCCGCAAGCCACATAAATTTCATCACCGTTCGCTTTGATATCAAAGATAATCGACTCGGTAAATTTCAGGGATTTAACAGATTCCTTGCTTTCCGGATCTACAAAGTGTAAACCAAAATTATTCTGGCCGATCACCAGGTAGTTCTTGGTCTCCAGGAAGTGCAACGCATAAACCGAGCCGTCTACCTTCGCAATGACTTGTCCGTCATCTTTTGACTCCAAATCCCACCTTGCTACCAATCCATCACCTCCCGAACTGTAAAAAATATTAGGCTGCTCTCCTGCTGACAATGCGTAAATACTGTCTTTGTGCCCTTTAAATTGATGTATTTTATGAACATTTACCTTCATTATAAATTCTGCTGTTGTATTTTTTTTATTTTTGCCGAAAAGAGCTCCACATGCCGAAAGTAAAATTAGAGAAAATCAATAATAATTCGATTTGGTGCTTATGGAAAATAACCGAAACAATGGAGCAGATGTTGCGAAATACCATCTTAAGTGAAGATGGCCGGACAGAAATTGAAAACATCAAACATCCAACCACAAAAATTGAATCTCTCGCATCAAGACGTTGTATCCAGGAAATAGCCAAAGAACTGGAGATTGAATATGCCGGAATTTACAAAGATGATCACGACAAGCCGCACATCATCAATAACAAGTTTCATATCTCGATATCGCATTCCTTCCCATATGCAGTAGGTATTTTACATAAAAAACTTCCTGTCGGAATAGATATAGAAAAACCAAAGGAAAAACTACTTAAGATTTCAGAGCGCTTCCTTAGCAGAGACGAATGGCTTTATGCAGGGGATGATATCAAAAAAATCTGCGTGTATTGGACAGGAAAAGAAGCTATTTATAAACTCAATGGAAAAAATGGTTTGAGTTTTAAAAACAATATTTTTATTCACCCTTTCCAGCTGAAGAAAAGAGATGTCATCAAGTCGGAATTAATTCTCAATGGAAGTTCAACTAAAATCGCCATCAGTTATCGGTATCATGACGGTCATTACATTGGCTTCTGTTTTTAAAAATCCCCTTGATTTAAATCTCCTCCATCCATCAACACTTCCAGGATCTGTTTAACTTCATCGGATTTTTGATATTCGCCAATTTTTTCAAAAGAAAGAATCAAATTTCTAAGCACTCTTTTCACTATGTCAACATTGGCGCATGGCTCATAAAAAATGTCAACAGGATTTAAATGCAACTGGGCAATGTAATTGTCTATATCCTTTTTTGAAAAGATCAGGCCTTTATTGAAAGCATTGATGTAAAATTGTACTTCTTCCGTTTTGTAAGTAAGAATGAATAGATTTGGAAGATTCACTCCATAAACGGGTAAACCAAGTTTTTGCGCAACCAACATATAAACAATGCATAGGGAAATAGGATTTCCTTTCTTGGTTTCCAGCACGACATTGATCATCGAATTCCCGGGAGAATGAAAATTCTTTGAATTTGCTCCGAATTTAAATTTATTGAATAATACATTGTTCAGTGCTTTTATCTGATCAAACGGATGAAGATCCGGTTGAAAATTTCTCCACGCTTCAAAATATATCTGCTCGACTTCCTGTTTTAGAAATTCCAGTTCCAAATCCGGATATTGATAGGTTGATACAATCCATGAGCCCTCCAGCAAATCCATTGCTCCGCCTTCTTTCCACTGAAAAAGACGTTCCTTCAGGTTATCAAATTGAAGGGTGTGAATAAGCTCTTCTATCCTCCTCTGAACCGTGGGGTTAAAACTGGTTTCCCATTCCCTTTCCAAAAACGGAATGACTTGATTTCCAATTGAAATGATCTTCTCCTCAACATGGTTGACAACGTCACCATCCTCATCGTCCAACAGCGAAACCAGCGCTTTGAGCTCCTTTTCCTCAATTATCTTTGTCATAAAATCCACTTAATATAAAGTTGCAACCCTATAATTTCAGGAAAACAATGAACACCTGAAAGTAAAGTTAACATTACTTTGTCAACTGTCTTTATTTATTCTTTTTGCCGAATACGGAAACCTGCACATATCTTCCCGGATTGGCTTTGAAGTCTACCAACAAACTATCCAGGTCTGCAACAGCATGATTCAGGTTGACATAGAGGGAATCATCATGCATGAGCTTTCCAAGTGTACCTTCCTGATTGGCTATTGCAACCATATTTTTGTTGATATTATCCATCATCACCTGGGCTTTTTCAAGGGTAGCATTTAGCTGGACATTTTTGAGTGTGTCCATCACCGTATTGGCATTATTGACCATTTTCCGTGTGTCAGACAGAAGCAAAGTCAAACTGTCTGATGACCTTTTGAAGCTCAGCATCGTAGATCGAAGCACATCATCGTTTTTTTGCATGAGCAATGAAGCAGAATTTGCCGCAGATTGTATGGAAATAAGGGTTTGGTTCAAATAATCAGTAGAATTTTTCAGGCTGTCTATCAATAAATTAGCATTGCCAAGGGCAGCGGTAACTCCCTCCTCGCGATATGTTATCAATGTATCTCCATCCTGGTGATAAGGAGCAGAGGTTCCATCGAGATTTAGCTCAATAGCATTTCCGCCCATCAGTCCGACACTGATTAGCGTAGCGGTGGTTCCCTTACCCAATTTAATATCACTCTCGATGTCGATGATTACAAGTAATTGGTTTTTTTCGTTTTGTATCAATTCAATGTTGTCTACCCGGCCAACAGCCAGTCCATTGATGAAAACCGGGTTGGATGGTTTTAATTCACCAATTTTATCATAGATAAGATAATAAGTATTGGTCGATTGGCGGAAGTCTATCCCTTTCAGGAAATTAAAACCAAAATAGAGGATTGTTATAGAAACGATGGCAAGAACTCCTACTTTAAATTCTTTGGATATTCGCACAAAAATTAAATTTAGTTGACAGATTCAATTTCATTTTTATAGTCTCTGAATGCTCTAAAAATACCTGATGCTATATACGTCTGACCTAATTTATCGTTGAGATACTTCTCTTCTTTATTGTTTGTCAGAAATCCAACCTCCACCAGAACGCTGGGCATTGAGGTCTGGTACAAAACGACAAACCCTGCCTGCTTAACACCTCGACTGTGGCGTCCTACTCTTTCGGTAAATTGTGTTTCAATCTTATCAGCTAAATTTAGACTATTTTCAAGGTTTGCGTTCTGATAAAGTGAAAATAAAATATATGATTGCGGGTCATTCGGATCAAACCCTTCATATTTCTCACTATTGTTTTCTTCTAATAATATCACACTATTTTCTCTTTGCGCTACCTCGAGATTTGCCTCAGATTTATGCAAGCCCATCACCCAGGTTTCCGTACCATAGCTTCTTTCCTTATTCGCCTCCACAGCGTTGCAATGAATGGAAATAAATAAGTCGGCGCCTTTTTTATTAGCAACGGTCGCTCTTTCCTTCAAACCAATGAATTCATCTGTATTTCGGGTGTAGATTACCTCGACATCTTTTAGGTATTGCTTGATGGTTTCACCAAGTTCCATTGCAATTTGCAGCGCAACATCTTTTTCTTTTGAAAAAGACCCGCTTGTTCCATTATCTTTGCCCCCATGACCGGCATCTATTACAACAACATCGACATGTATGTCTCTAACTTCAAGAGTATTGAAAGATCCGAGGACAAATAATGCTATAATGAGACCTGATCTTATAATATTCTTCACGATTCCACGATTGTAAGTATATGATGCAATAATTTTATGTAAAATTGATAATTTTTCTGAAAATCCGAAAAGAGGGGTGAATATTTTAAAATTCTGTTTCATAACACTAATTCTACTTTTTTATCTCACAATCAGCTTTGCCCAGATTGAGGATGCTATTATTGCTCCTGATTCGCTCGGTAATACAATTATCAGTCCAATTGATACTTTAGTTAATCCTCTCGACACTTTACAATCCATCCAGGACAGTATCCGGTCAAAATCTGATTCTATTAAAACCGCCCACAAAAGCTCAATAGAAACGACCATTGATTACTCAGCCACTGATTCTATTAACATCGATGACCTCAATAAAATTGTAAAACTCTACGGAGATGCAAAAATTGTTTATGGCGATATTGAACTGGAAGCTGCACGAATTGAGATCAATTACAAAACCCAGATCATGACCGCCACAAGCTACACCGATTCTTTGGGTGAGGTAACTGGCAAACCAATTTTTAAGGATGGTGGAGAAACATATTATACAGAAGAAATAGCTTACAATTTTAAATCGGAAAAAGCAATCAGTAAAGGGGTAGTTACCCAGCAGGGCGACGCAAATATGCGTGGGACAGCCGTTTACAAAAATCCTCGTGATGAGTTATTTATTCAACATGCCATCTATACTACTTGTAACCGTCCCGAACCTCATTTTCACATCCAAACAGAAAAGATCAAGCTTTTGCCCAATAACAAAGTCGTCAGTGGTCCGGGTTACATTGCTGTAAAATCTATCCCGACTCCTATTGGTTTTCCCTTCGGAATTTTTCCCATGCCAAATAAAAAAGCCTCAGGTATCATCGTTCCTTCTTATGGCGAGGAAAAGAGACGAGGGTTTTATCTACGGGGTGGTGGATATTATTTTGCCATAAATGACTACATGGACCTGGAGGTATTAGGCGATATATACTCGACCGGAAGCTGGGGGGTAAGCCTTGCTTCCTCCTATATAAAAAGATATGCTTATAGTGGACGAGTTGGAATACGGTACAATAATCAGACGGGACAGAACGAGTACGATTCCACACGACAAAAAGACTTTTGGGTAAACTGGAGCCACTCTCCCCAGTCAAAAGGTAACAGCCGGTTTTCTGCATCTGCCAGCTTTGGTACCTCATCCTATAATCAAAATAATCCAACGATTGATGCAAGCAATACGATCAAGCAGGATTACAATTCGAGTGTATCTTACTCAACAACATTTCGGGGCACTCCGTTCAGTCTGTCGGTCAGAGGAAGGTTTCAACAAAATGTCAACACAAAGGTTGTTAACTTACTGTTACCAGAAACTTCACTTAGCATGAACAGGATCTATCCTTTTAAAAATGTAAAAGGAGATGCTTTAACTTTTCTGCAAAAGCTGAGTTTTTCGTGGAACATGAACTCAACCAATAGAATCAATAACGACGCTATTAACCCACCAAGCGGTTTTGAAATTACAGACTTTGACGAGGAAGAAAATGATGTCATTCCATTCCAGCCAAGCAATTTTTCCACCTTGATGGAAAGAGCGCAGAATGGGGTTCAACACCGTATTCCGATTTCTACCACGGTCAAAGCCTTGAAATTTTTCACCTTCAACCCATCGTTTAACTACGATGAGACGTGGTACTTCAAGAAACTAAACTATGAATATATTGAGGATCTGAACGCCGTTGATATCGATACCCTATCAGAATTCAGCAGGCTTTACCGATATAACTTCGGGGCTTCACTAAATACCAACATTTACGGACTGGCTTACTTTAAAAATAGCAAAATACAGGCGATACGTCACGTTATGCGACCCAGTGTTTCGATGAGCTTCGCACCTGATTTTTCTGATGAAAGGTTTAATTATTACCAGGAGGTTCAGATTGACTCTTTGGGCAACAAGGAAAGGCTATCTAGATACGATGGTTTTGTTTATGGCACACCTACTGCCGGTAAAAATGCAAGCCTGAGCTTTTCACTTGCCAACAACCTTGAGATGAAAGTCAAGTCCAAAAAGGACTCTATCAATGAGTTTACCAAGGTAGCTATCTTCGAAAACCTCTCCATGAGTACCAGTTATAATTTCCTGGCGGATTCATTTAATTTATCCAACATAACCATGAGCGCGCGTACCAAGCTTTTTAAAAACAAGCTGGACGTGAGTCTTGCTACCACTATTGATCCTTACATTTATCAGTTGGATAGCACTTATACAACCAGCAGTGGAGATGAAAGGGTTGCTCAAAAGAGGAGGGATATTTATGCCTGGAACAACGGCCAGGGGATTGGTCAGGTATCCAATGCCAGATTGGGTTTAACCATAAACCTAAAACCGCCGGGAGCAAAAGACACCTCTGAACGGATCGATGAAATGGATGACGAAGGGTTGACACAAGAAGAACAATTGGTGAGGGATTTTGTTAAATACAATCCGGAGCTCTATGTAGACTTTGAAATTCCCTGGTCCTTAAACATTAATTACAACATCAGCTATACCAAAAGAGGCTTTGAAGATGCGCAGATAACCCAGGTCATGAGGTTCTCAGGCCAGATTACATTGACCGAATTCTGGAATGTTGGCTTCACAAGTGGGTTTGACTTTGAAAGATTGGAATTCACACAAACAAACTTCCGGGTTTCCAGAGATCTGCATTGCTGGCAAATGTCATTCAACTGGACTCCATTCGGGCGATACGAATCGTATAATCTTACCATCAACGCCAAATCGAGCTTACTCCAGGATTTAAAAGTGAATAAGCAACAAAGCTGGTTTGACAATTAATTCCATCCTCATTGAAAATTTCCCTCTTTTAAATGCTTACTGAATATTTATATTTGTAAAGCTTTCAAACATACGTACTTATCTAACAAATAATTGACTGATATGTTGATAAAAAGTTGTTTATTTGCTATTTAGTGAGCTACAACCCATTTTGTGATGAAGTTTAGGTATTTATTTTTAGCATTTTTTCTTCTTTTTTCTTTAGCTGTAAGTGAAAATGCATCTGCGCAAAAGAAGAAATCTTACTTGAAAAAGAAGAACAGACAGATCTCCAAATATAGAGGTGGTTCTATTCACTTCTCTAAAAACAAGAGATATTTGTCTGGTGAGTTGAACATTAATTTCAACAACTATTTTGGAGACCTCGCTCCGAAAGCAAAATGGAGCAGTACCGACTTGTCTTTTACGCGGCCGGGTGTTGCCCTATATGGAGTTTACAGGTATACACCCAATTTTTCGTTTCGGACTGGATTATCCTGGAGCAGGATCAGGGGAGATGATTTTGAATCAGCTGATGCAACAGATCCAAATGCTGTTTACCGATATGCGAGAAACCTCTCCTTTCGAAATAATTTATACGAAGCTTCATTCCAGGGAATGTGGGACATCTTCGGAAACCACGGAACATTCTTAAATAGGGTTCCATGGACGCCTTATGTATTTGCAGGTATCTCGGTCTTCTATCATGAACCAAAGGGTCTTGCACCTGAGCTAGACAGAAATGGAAACCCATTGCCTGAGGCAGGAGAGTGGGTAAAGCTCCGCGAACTTGGAACCGAGGCTCAACATAGCACAGTTTCTGAGGTCAGAGGAAAAGAATATGGCCCCATCCAACTTTCTGTTCCTGCTGGTATAGGCGTTAGGGTACAGCTAAATAAACGACTTGATTTCGCCTTTGAAATAGGGTACAAATTTTTATTCTTTGATTATGTTGATGATGTTAGTGGTCTATTTGTTGATTTGGGTTCACTAGATAGCGAACTTGCCAAAGTTATGTCTGACCGCTCACTAGAACCAACAGCTGTGAAATCAGGCGATCCAAGAAATTTTGAGCTAATCAATACGGTAACCCGAGAAATATCATATGTTTCCAAATATGATGGAAACACATACAATACCCTGGCAGGATACGGACACGAGTTTCCTGACAATACCAGGGGAAATTCATCAGATAACGACCATATTTTAGTTACTTCATTTAAGCTTACTTATGTGATAACAGGCAGTTTCCAGAGAGCTAAGTTTAGATAACCACACAAAACCGCATCTTATGAAAACACTTTTTCAAAAGTTAATAGGCATTTCTTTAACTGCTTATATTCTTTGTTTCTTACCATCTATACTGACTGCAAAAACCAATACTTTTCAGGATGATATTCCTGTACTGGTGGAAGGTTATTATTACCTGGTAGCTGGAGCATTTAACATTAAAAATAATGCGATCCGGTATTCCAAAGCGATTAACGAAAAAGGAGAAAACTCAAGGATTGGAATAAATCCTGAAAAAGATCTACACTATGTTTATGTGATTAGTACCGATGATTTTGAATTTGTCAAAACTAAATGGGAGGAATACAGGGATAGAAGTGGGTTTTCAGAAGCTTGGGTATTTAGTACGGTACCACAACCTGAGATTATTGTGGCAGAAGAAGAAACTGATACAGAAGCGATTGAAATATTTGAAGAACCTGAGGAAAGTGCACAGCCACTCATTGAAATTCCTGTTGTAGTAGAAGAACCTGTCGATGGCGACGGGTTTAGATATGTCTTTGAAGTCATTAACAGCACAACCCTGAAAGAAGTCCCGGGTTACGTTACTGTCGTAGATCCACTGAGAAATAAAGTGATTACAAGTCTTGAAACAAATTCCTCACAAATTGTCCCTGATCCTGGCACGGCAGAAAAGAAGGTTCTTTTTGTATGTGATATTTTTGGTTTTGTAAAGCAGCAGACTGAATTGAATCTTGAAGACCCGATGGCTTCCGGTGAGCAGAACGTCTTTCAAAGTGAAGATGGTGTAACCACTGTGAGGTTTGAGCTGATCCGACATAAGGCGGGAGATATCATTACAATGTACCAGGTCTATTTTTACAATGATGCTGCTATCATGAAGCCTGAGTCACAATTTGAACTAAACAGCTTGCTGGACATGCTTCAGGAAAATGAAAAGCTTACCATAAAAATTCATGGGCACACTAATGGGAATGCCCCAGGACCTATTGTAAAAATGGCTGAAGATGATAACAATTTTTTTACTATGTCTGATAACAATATTAAGGGTTATGGATCAGCCAAGGATCTTTCACTGGAGAGATCTAAAGTGATCGGTCGATGGCTCGAAGATAAAGGTATCGATCGGAAAAGAATGGATATAAAGGGATGGGGAGGTAAAAAACAACTCTACGACAAAAAATCAGATCAAGCCAAAAGAAACGTTCGTGTTGAAATTGAGATTGTAAAAGATTAATTATCAATTCTGAACATAAGAAACGTGCCGCTTTTTCTCAACAAAAAGAGTTGACTGGGCTTAGTCAAACCATTTTCAAATTTTTTATACTTATCCAAATTTTAGTTTAAATTTATACTTGAAAAAGGAATTGAAAAAACAACTCACAACCTGTTATGAAAAAAATATTGAAGATTTTGGCAATTTTATTGCTAATCGTTGTCATCGCTATAGTCGCTGGATTTAGCTACTTGAAATTTGGACTACCAAATGTTGGTGAAGCGCCAGATATCACCATCGAAAGAACCCCTGAACGTATTGCGAGAGGTGAATATCTTGTCAAGAATGTCATGGCCTGCCTCCATTGTCACTCCACCATGGATCATTCAAAATTTGGAAAACCGCCTATTCACGGTACCGAAGGTGCAGGTGGAGAGGAGTTTAGCATGGAGCTTGGATTTCCAGGAAATTTTTATGCAAAAAACATAACTCCTGCAGCGCTTGGTGAATGGTCAGATGGTGAAATTTTCAGGGCAATTACTTCTGGTGTAAGCAAAGATGGCACTGCACTGTTTACCTTAATGCCCTATCAAATGTATGGCAGGTTAGACAGAGAAGATGTTTATTCCATCATTGCATTCATCAGAACGCTTAAACCTGTAGAAAAGACAATACCTAAATCTGAACCGGTATTTCCGGTCAGCTTGTTGATCAATACAGCTCCAAAAAAACCTGAATTCTCAGAAATACCGGATAAAAGTGATATGGTAGAATACGGAAAATACATGGTTACTGCGGCTGCTTGTTACGATTGCCACACCCCGATGGACGACAAAGGAAATTATTTTGATGATCTTAAATTTTCCGGAGGATTCACATTCAAAATGCAAACCGGAGGAACTACGAGGTCAGCAAACATAACTCCCGATAAAGAAACCGGAATAGGAAATTGGACTGAAGAGTATTTTGTTAGCAGGTTTAAGCAATATGCCGACTCAAGCTATGTTCCGAAAACAATTGGAAAGAATGAGTTTAATACCGAAATGCCGTGGCTAATCTATTCGAAGATGGATACAACCGATCTGGTGGCGATGTATCACTATTTAAAAACACTGACCCCGATAAATAACCGGGTTGAGAAATTCACTTTGGATGAATAAAAAAGGGGCATTTCAGCCCCTTTTCTTAGTCGAAAAAATCACCTGACTGCTAAAAAGCGTGAGGATTTCACCAAACGGATAAATTCAGCACGATAACCCTCTTCGTCTTTCCCTCTTGCATTTTCTGCCAGTTCGATCACCGAATCAAAGTCTGCATCCTGCTTAAACTTAGATTCCCTCAAAATCATGCCATACTCTGCAACTGCCGCCGAAAACCTGAAATTATCTGAAGTTTGAGTCAGGTTCACGTTGTGATCAACCACCACTTTCTCCAATAATTTGCTCTTATCGCCTTCCGGATCTTTGTAGCGGAATTTGATCGTCATCAACTCATTTGACTGTGAATTGTTGACCTGAACTTTATTTTTCTGGTACTTTAATGGATCCACCGACCTGGTAAATTCACTTTCCACTCCAACCGGAATGATTTCATACAGCGCAGTAACTGTATGACCAGAACCCATTTCACCGGCGTCTTTTGTATCATCATTGAAGTCTTCATCAGCCAGTATCCGGTTTTCATACCCGATCAAACGATAAGCTTGCACTTTTTCAGGATTGAATTCGATTTGTAATTTTACGTCTTTGGCAATCGTAAAAAGTGTGCCCCCAAATTCATTGACCAATACTTTCTTTGCTTCCTGGATGTTGTCGATGTAGGCATAATTGCCATTTCCTTTATCAGCGAGAATCTCCATTTTATCATCCTTGTAATTACCCATTCCATAACCCAAAACAGTTAAGAACACACCTGATTTTCTCTTCTCTTCAATCAGCCTTTCCATTTCCGCATTACTGGATGATCCAACATTGAAATCCCCATCGGTAGCAAGAATGACCCTATTATTTCCACCTTTGACAAAGTTTTCTTCCGCAATATTATAGGCCAGTTGAATCCCGGCTCCACCGGCAGTTGATCCACCAGTCTGCAAACGGTCCAACGCATCGACGATCTCTTTTTTATTATCCCCACCTGTCGACGGGAGAACCATTCCTGCCGCCCCTGCATAGACAACAATGGAGACGCGATCTTCTTTACGTAGTTCGTCCACCAATAATCTGAAGGAAGATTTTAACAAAGGCAATTTGTTCGGAGATGACATGGATCCTGAAACATCGATCAGAAATACAAGGTTCGAAGAAGGGAGGTTATCCGTTTCAATTTTTTTGCCCTGCAAACCAATGTGTGCTAATCGGTGATCGGAATTCCAGGGACAATCCGAAATTTCCGTAACCAATTCGATCGGATGTTCTCCCTGTGGTTGCGGATATTCATAAGAAAAGTAATTGATCATCTCCTCGATTCGCACTGCATCTACCGGAGGTCTGGCTCCATTATTAATAAACCTCCTCAGGTTGGAATAGGAAGCAGCGTCTACGTCAATGGAGAATGTGGAAAGTGGAGCATCCGTTGGATTTTTGAATTCATTCTCATGAATGGTTGAATAGCCTTCGGTATTGTGCTGAATGACCTGCTGATCAAAGCTTTGTGGAGCTAAATTTGAACTGTATCCATAACTTGAATCATATACCGAACTTGGAGCTACAGATTCATTTTTCTGATTTGCTTTACGTCCTCTTTTAACAGTTGAGATAGACCCTGTATTATCCTGTTTTCTTTGTGCCCCATATCCAATTACTACAATTTCTTCTAATGCCCGGACATCAGCCGTTAACTTTACATCAATAACATTTTTAGGGCCTACTTTTGCCTCCTCAGAAGCATATCTCAAAGATGAAAAAACCAATACATCCTGATCAGTTGCCTGTATGGTGTATTTTCCATATGCATCCGTAACAGTTCCGGATGAAGTATGCTTTACCACTACATTCACTCCTGGAAGGGGGGAATTTGTATCTGCATCTGTTACAGTTCCTGTTATCGCTCTCTTTTGAGCCATAACCGACGTTGCAAGGATCATGACCGCCATCGTAAAAATTAATTGTAATCTTTTCATTTGTTTATATTTTATTTGTTAAATGTCAAATGGAACCTTTGACAACTAAAATTATCCTTGCTTTGTATGCCAAATGATAATTTTAGTTGGGTTGGTTTTCATTATTTTTCGTTTTTGTCATTAGGATGCGTAGCGGAAAAGTATTCCATAAAAAAATTTTAACTTTTTAAAAATTTCCCCGCAAAACGGAACTACAAATAGTCATAGGTGTTTTTTAAGAGCAAAAATATTGATGCGGACGATGGTGAATTGATATCCAGGTTTAAGGATTCAAAAGATTTGGAAATCCTCACTTCCCTTTTTTCTCGGTACATGCACCTGGTTTATGGTGTGTGCCTCAAATACCTCAAAGACCGGGAGGAGAGCAAAGATGCTGTCATGCAGATCTTCGAGAAGCTTTCAGATGATTTACAGAAGCATGACGTTGATAATTTTAAAAGCTGGTTACACGTACTGACAAGGAATTTTTGCCTGATGAAGCTGCGAAAAGAGAAATCCACCAAGGAAAAAGAAGAAAAAATTCAAAAAGAGCAGGTTTTATTTATGGAATCAGGTTATGAAATGCATCATGATAATGGAGTCGCTGTCGATACTGATTTGGAAGCATTAAAAGAATGCATGAAAAAATTGAATAAAGAACAAAAACAATGTGTCTCCTTATTTTATCTTGAAGAAATGTGTTACCAGGATATAGCCAGTACTTCAGGATACGACCTAAAAAAAGTAAAGAGTTACATACAAAATGGAAAAAGAAATTTAAAAATCTGCCTCGAAAAAAATAATGTCAAAAGATCGTAAACATAGCGTTTCACTGTTTGATAAATTCAAAGCATACCTGAGTGGTCAGATGACTTCCAAATCCAGGCATGAATTTGAAAAAAATCTTCTGGATGATGACTTTGAGGCGGAAGCCATGTCTGGTTTTGAAAATTTCCAGGCTGATGATCTGGAAAAAGACCTTGGTGAAATTTCTGCCCGGTTAAATCAAAAAAACAAAACCTCAACCTTCGCATATTGGAAAATAGCTGCTGTCATTACTTTGTTTGTTGCGGCAACCATTTCGATCTTCTATTTAGCAAGGCCTGGAGAATCCTCTAAAATGGTCAACGAAAGTCCGCAAGAAAAAGCAGAGTCAACAAAAGCAGATAGCATTCTGGAAAAAATTGAAAATCAGGGTCTGGATACACCCCGATTATTATCCCAAAAATTGGAAACTCCTAACATTCAGCCCCAAAGCAGTGCTCATAAAAATACTGAAGAAACCCAAGAATCTGGTTTTTTTGAAAATGAAGTCGCTAATGAAGCTTTGTCTGAAGTAGAAATTCCAGAGCCAGTAGATGAAATTGCGATTGAAAAAAGGGATATCGAGCTTCCTTCTACATCTCCGATAAAGGAGATACAGCTTGAACCTCTACCGGATAAAGGAGAGTTAAGCCGGGTAGTGACGGCAGATGTACCCCCGAGCGAAGATGATCAGATCAATAAGGGAAATCTAGATTTGCCATCTACCATCATGTACGATGAAGGGATAAAGGAAAAACCAGATAATATACAATCAGAAAGCAGGTCATTTGCGAGAGATCAGAACAAGAGAACGGAAAGAGCTAAAAAATCAGCCACTCCGTCTGCAGCTTATGCGGTTGAGGAAAAGGACTTTGAAACAGAGAAATCTACAACTGCTGTTCCGGATTTAGGGATAGAAGCTTACAAAAATTATTTAAAGGAAAATATATCATTTCAATTGGGTTCCGATGCTTTGCATCTTGTTCTTTTAATATCCGAAGGTGGCGAGATTAAAAACATAGAAATAGAAAATGGTATATCAAGGAAACAGAGAAAAGAAATTGAACAAATTATTACCGACGGCCCAATGTGGAATGCTGCCAAAAAGAAAGGAATCCCGATAGATCAGGAAGTAGAAATTGTGATCGAATTTTAGAGCTAGGCGACAGGCACCTTTTCGGCTTCCTTTCCAGAGAATTCCTCAACACAAAAAACATCGACCTTTTTCTTTTTCCCCTTTAATTCAATGGTCGGCATTTCCTCGATATAAAAACCATTGTTTTCAGAAAGCTCATCAATAACTTTTCGGGAAACCATCAGGTTTTTGCCATATTGTTTAGCGGCCTCCTGTAAACGCGATGCCGTGTTGATTACATCGCCATGATAGGCTATGTCCCTTTTTATTTCTCCAATTTCAGCGACCGATACCTTCCCCAGGTTAAGACCTCCTTTAAATTCCGGAACTAACCCATAGTTTTTCAAATAATAATGCCTTCGCTTTTCAATCTGTCGCTTAAATTCAAAAGTTGTTTTGATCGCGTATTTATTCAGGTAATCCTTCTTATTGACCCAGGTTAGCACTACTTCGTCGCCTACGTACTGATAAATTTCGGTATTGACTTTGAAAACAATTTTGTTTAAATCATGATAACAGTCCTGCAACAATCTCGAGTATTTCATGTGTCCGAGCTCCTCTGCAATTCCAGTAGAATCTTTCAGATCAAGGAATAGAAATATCCTGTCCTCACTTCGTGGTTTGTGATATTTCCCCATCATCATTGGAAACACAATCTTAGGTCCAAACTTATAAACAACTTGAATCAGGAAATTAACAAGAGCTGAAGTGAACAGGATAAAAATCAGAATGGAAATATATGCCCCAGGGTCAATTGCTTCCCTGGATTCCTGCATTAATTTATGTACATCAATCGGATAGAAATATAAAAATCTAAGGATGCCCCACATGATAAAGAATACCACCGCCATGGCGACAAGGTACATAATGGTTTTAAGTACAATGATCTTTCCAAATGGCAATTTTGGGGCAAAAAGCCTGTCAATAAGTCTATTGATAAGAAAGAAAAGTGATCCGAATATCAATCCAAATACCGTTGCTTCAAGAAATTGATAATTGGATGTAGCATACGAGAGGATCTCATTTGAAGCTGTGGCATCATTCAGATGAGCCACACTCAGCAAAATTTTCAGGTTGGTAATAATGGCCAGCGCATAAAGGTTTGTGATAATCACCCACGCGATTGCACTTAAGAACCATTCTTTGAAAAATCTTCTAATCATTTAAGAAAAACCGGTGGTTATTTAGAAACAACAATTAATTTGCATGCCGAAATTAATGAAAATTAAATTGAAAGACATTCGTATAGACAGCTTAAAAAGTCAATATAAAAGTATCACCAATAGCCTTCCTGATAACATAACGTTATTGCCACAGTCCGGGTCAAATAGAAAGTACTACCGGTTGGAAAGTGATGATCTGTGCGCAATAGGAGTTATGAATGAAGATGTCAAAGAAAATAAAGCTTTCATTTCATTCAGCAGGGCATTCTCAAAATCCAAGCTTCCGGTTCCCGAAATTTTATCAGAAGCTGATGATCAATTGAGCTACCTGCAGACCGACCTGGGAGATGAAACACTTTTTGCATTTCTCAAGTCCAAGCGAAAAGCTGAGATCTTTCCAAAAAGTGTCCTTGAAAAATACCAACAGGTGCTAGACTGGCTGCCTAAATTTCAAACTGAAGGAGTCAAACATATTGATTTTTCAAAATGCTATCCACGAGCTGCTTTTGATGAGCAAAGCATGATGTGGGACCTGAATTATTTCAAATATTATTTTCTGAAATTATCTGGTGTTCCATACGACGAACAACTGCTCGAAAATGACTTTAAAGCCCTAACGACATACCTGCTTTCTGCGCCTTCTGACTTTTTCCTTTACCGGGATTTTCAAAGTCGCAATGTCATGATCAAGAATGACAAGGTCTATTTTATTGACTATCAGGGAGGCCGCAAAGGTCCGCTTCAATACGATATCGCATCATTGCTTTACGATGCAAAGGCGGATATCCCGGAGGAGATCCGGCGAGAATTGCTGGATTATTATTTGAATCAATTGGAAAAGCATATCGCAATCAACAGGCAACAGTTCATAGAATATTACTATGCCTTTGTGGTTATCAGGATCCTTCAGGCAATGGGAGCATATGGATACCGTGGGTTTTACGAAAGAAAATCCCATTTCTTACAAAGCATCCCCTATGCATTGAAAAACCTGGAGTTGGTGATTCCCAAGTGCAAATTGCCACGCGAGATCACACACCTTCCGAAAATACTTCTTTCGTTGAAGGATGCCAATGGTCTGAAAAAATACCTGAAGGTTCACAAAAGTAAAACCCTCCTCACCGTAACGATTAATAGTTTTTCTTACAAAAGTGGCTTGCCAGAAGACCTGACCGGAAACGGAGGCGGCTTCATATTTGATTGCCGGGCGATACATAACCCAGGAAGATACGAGGAATTTAAGACCCTGACAGGCAGAGACAAGGAAGTGATCGATTTCCTGCAAAAAGATGGCGAGGCAGATGTTTTCCTAATTTCCGTTATTCAATTAGCCGAAGTTTCAGTGGATAAATATTTGGACCGGGGTTTTACCAATCTGCAAATAAATTTTGGTTGTACAGGCGGACAGCACCGATCGGTTTACTGTGCCGAGCAGTTGTCAAAACACTTGAAAAATAAGTATGAGCAAAGCATCAAAATTAAACTGCACCACAGGGAACAAAAAATCGATGTGGAATTATGAAAGCGATGATCTTTGCCGCAGGCCTTGGTACCAGGCTTCGACCCATCACTGATCAAATCCCGAAAGCGCTCGTTCCGGTTGCAGGCAAACCTATGCTCCAAAAAACGATTGAGCATATCCGCCAACATGGGTTTAAGGATATCATAATCAACGTTCATCATCACGCCGATCAAATTGAAGATTTCTTGTCGAGCCATCAGAATTTTGGATTGAACATTTCCATTTCAGACGAACGCGATATGGTGCTGGAAACGGGCGGAGGATTAAAAAAAGCCTCATGGTTTTTAAATGATACCGATCCATTTCTGGTAATCAATTCCGATGTGGTCACAGATATAGATTTGACACACATATTTGATTTCCATCAGCATAAAAAAGCAATGGCAACGCTTGTTGTGAGGGAGCGGCCTTCAAGTCGATATTTTTTGTTTGATGAGGACATGAAGTTGTGTGGGTGGAAAAATGTGAAAAGTAGTGAAACAAAAATTTCTCTCAAAAGGAATCAATATTTGACCTATGCATTTTCGGGGATCCACATCATTGATCCGGAAATTTTTTTATCTATTCATCAGGACGGCAAGTTCTCCATTGTCGATGTTTACCTGGAATTGGCCAAAACGAGAAAATTGTATGGATATCTTGATAGTGATTCCATGTGGTTTGACATAGGAGACATTAAAAAACTTGAAAAAGCAGAAGCTTTTCTTCTTAAAAATTAATCCTCTGAAAAGTGCTTTAGCAATTTTCTGTATTTAGTCAGCACATTAGCCCGGGAAACAAAACCCAAGTATTTGCCATCTTTAATCACCGGAATATTAAAATGCTGGGTAGTTTGAAATTTTTCAACAATGTCCTCCATAGACTCATCAGGAGAGGCTGTTGCCAGTGGTGTATTCATGAGGTTGGAAACAGGTGTTGAGTCGTAAAGTTCGGGTTTGAAGATAACATGTCGAATATCGTTGAGATGTACCGTACCATAAAAGTTATTCTCTTCATCCACTACCGGAAAAACATTTCTTTTCGATTTTGAAATGACCTTCACCAGATCACCCAGATTAGCATCTTTTTGTACCGTTTTAAAATTAGTTTCCAGCAAATCGGGCACTTTCAACAAACTCAATACTACTTTGTCTTTATGGTGGGTAAACAATTCACCTCTTTTCGCCAGCTGATTGGTGTAAACAGAATTCTTTTCAAAGAATCGTATGGTACCGTAAGAAATTGTTGAAACAATCATCAAAGGCATAAAAAGTCCATAGCCCCCCGTAATTTCTGCGATCAGGAAGATGGCAGTGAGTGGAGCATGAATGACTCCTGCAACCAATCCAGCCATCCCCACCAAAGCAAAATTTCGCGTGGCAACCGGAGAGTTCCAGGCATAATTTAAAATTGATGCAAAGAACAATCCTGTATTAGCGCCAATGAACATAGAAGGGGCAAAAATACCACCTACCCCTCCGCTACGGAAAGTTGCCTGTGTTGCAACAACTTTTAATAAAATGATAGCAAGGAAAAGAGTAATGAAAACAAACCTGTTTTCGTGTAAACCAAAGAAAATGGTGTGATTATACAGATAACTATAATCGCCTTGTAAACACGAGTGGATGGCATCATATCCTTCACCATAAAACGACGGGAAGAGAAATATCAATAGACCAAGGATCAATGCACCAATGATATACCTTAAAAACCAGCCCTTTATTTTATCAAATAATCTATCCAGATAATTATACATTCGGGTAAAATGGAGGGAGATAAACCCAGCTAATACACCAAATATCACATAAAAGGGAACCTCCTCTATTTTAAAAGTATGCTCGATTTGAAAATCATAAAGGAACATTTGACCGAGGAAAGCATATGAAACCAATGTAGCAGTAACTGATGCAATAAGAAGCGGCACCAAAGCCGTTAATGTCAGGTCAAGCATCAGTACTTCGATAGCAAAAATAATTGCCGCTATCGGAGCTTTAAAAATAGCTGCCATTGCTCCTGCAGAAGCACATCCGATTAACAGGATGATACTTTTAAAATCCAAATGCAGAAACCTACCAAGATTTGATCCGATAGCTGCTCCCGTTGAAACGGTAGGCCCCTCCAATCCGACAGACCCACCAAAACCAACTGTAATTGTACTGGTAACAATGGACGCCCACATTTGGTAATTTTTGATGATGCCGCTGTTTTTCCCAATGGCATAAAGCACGTTTGGAATACCATGCCCCACCGTTTTTCTTAGCCCGTAGCGTACGAAAATCAGAACTAGGAAAATACCTATGAGTGGATATATAACATAGTTGAGATTAAAATCCTGTGGCAGGAATCCTCTTGTCAATAACTCCTGCACGAAATGCACCATTTTTTTCAGAAAAACTGCTGCCAGACCCGTGAGAAAGCCAACAATGATGCTCAAAAAATTTACAAACCTGCTATCGCTTACGTTGTTTCGTCGCCAAATTAAAAATCTCGTAACGAGATTTGCGCTTTTTTTCATTTAAGATTTGATTTCTGGGGCGATCCTTTCTGCATTTTCAGAAAATCAAAATTGAGCTATTTAAATCACAGATCAAAATCTGGAAAGGGTATTTTCAACTATTCATAGACATTCGCGCTTTTTTAAAACCCAACACATCTGTATTGAATATTACATAACTAATCAATCCTCTATTATGAAGTTTTTTATCTTATTTCAAAACAGCATTTTTAAGCTCCAAACCAAATAATCACAAATTAGAACTCATGAAAATACAGCTAACTGTCTTAACAATTTTGCTGTTTGTCAATTTCTCGCATGCACAGTACAAGGGTAAAAAGCGAGTAGCCAGCAGCAGCTCCAACTCAAGCCAGTGGTGGGTTGGTATCAAAGCCGGTACAAACCTTTCAGATCCAAACGCCTCGGGAAACTTCTGGATATTCAGTTTCACTGATACCCCATCACCAGGAAATGCTGAAAAAACCTATAACCAGCTTAGCGATCCGGGATATCAGTTTGGTTTTTTGGTTGGATTTGAATTTTTAAGAGGGTTATCTGCCAATCTTGAGCCTGTCTACTCAACTTACCGGTACAGCTATTCGGTATCGTACGATTATAGCTCAGAAGAAGATCCAACAAAAAGTGTTGCTCTTGCTTTTAATCATACCAACCAACTGCAATACATTGAATTACCCCTCACATTCAAATATGAATTGATGCAGGGAAAGACCAAGCCATTTGTAAAAGGCGGAGCGTATATCACGACATTGCTTAATGCAACGAAAAAAGTAGAAGAAGAAATTACCGACAATGCCACCGGAGGCAATACCATTTATGAAAAAAATGAGTATGCGGGGGAGATCACCAATTTCTATCAGAAATCAAACTGGGGGTTACAGCTTGGCATTGGTGTAACACAAAATCTGGGGAATGCACGATTTGGGCTGGAGGTGAACTATAAATCCGGCATGAAAAATATTTCTAATTCCAACTCCAGGTTCAGGGACAATCAGTTTTTAAGTGGGGTCTTTGACGCGCAGGATGATATTAAACTGAAAGCAGTTGAAATATCACTAAGTGTTGTGATGCCATTGAAGTTTATCACCTCCAAAGATTATGTTCCACTATAAACCTTCCGATATAAAATGAAGAATTCAACGATATATTTTTTAGGTCTTATCATTCTATTCATGATCTCTTGCAAGGAAGAAGAGCCTGAGATACAGCCGGATGAGAGCTTTCTGAAAATTTATAATAATGAAGGATTCGAGACCGTCTATACTCCTATCGATTTTGTACAGAGTGCAGACAGTTCCTATTTTATTTTGGGATCGTACGATTATAAAAATACTTATGTGCTGAAGACCGATAAATTTGGCAAGTATTTATGGGATTTTGAAATGGACGAGAACTATGTCAATCCAATTCCGGGTGTTTTCGAAGCAAACAGCAACTATTATTTTTTCTGCATGGACGAGCTTTCTTTGCAGACGCTTCTGTTTCAGGTTTCAGATTCATCTTCTGCTCCGCAGCTAGTCCAAACCTTTGGTCGCTCATTTCCTCTTCACGCTTCGCAAAATAGCCAGGGGGAAACACTGTTGTTGAGTTACGATTACGATGAACAAGCATCCAGACTTGATATTATCAATGCTAATTTTGGACTGGTTGAGGGGAATACCTATCCCGTTCAGGATGATTACCTAGAATATATAGATGGGCATATCAACAGAACAGGGACCAGATTGCCTTTTTTCACAGGAGAATCGGATGGAAGGTATTTCTTCAATGGGTTCTCAAATTATACCCTAAGCGTTCATTTTGTGAATAAAAATGACTTTTCCCAGACAGGTGTGATAAGTGGATTTCAGGAAGGTGATGAAGCAGTAAGTGGTCTTTTGAATATTTCGGGAAATAATTACTTGCTTTCGCGATACAGCTTTAATGAGAATTTCATTATCCCGAATAGTGCGATCAACGAAAATTCGACTATGACAAGTACGGATTTTACAGGAAATGATCATCCGGAAATCACCCAACGGGCCTTTTTTCATCACGCCTTGCTTGATGTAAACGGAACGTCTGTGATAGCTTCCGCAACATCCACGAAAAGCGGCCAGGCAATTTTGTACTTTTACAATTCAAATTCGGGAGAATTGTTAGGGTCGAAAAGGCTGGGCTACAATAATCCCTATGAATCTGTAAAAATCGTCCAAAGTCTTGACGGTGGATTGACCATTTTAGGTAATACGTATATTACCGGGAGATTTTCAAGAATTTACTTGTACAAGTTGTCCCAACAAGATGTTATAAATGCGACCAATAACTAATGATTAAACCTCCTTTTTAATTACTTTTCTTTTGAAAAGAATTACTTAAAGCGGTATTTTCACTAACAATATTCACCCACACACATTATGAAATACACTTTTACATGTTTGAAGCCACTGTTGTTGTGCTTTTTATTTTTCCCTCTGACCGTTTTTTCACAATACAAAAACATCAAAATAGGCAATACAGGTGAAATGTGTGAAACAACCATTGCCATCAACATGAATTCTCCAAACAAGCTGGTGGCAGCAGGTACTTCTGACAAAATTTATTATTCCTATGACTACGGCAATACCTGGAGTACAAAATACCTGAATGGAAAATATGGAGCGTTTGGCGATCCATGCCTGGTACCTGACAATGAAGACCGCTTTTATTTTTTCCACTTATCTGATCCCGATAAAACCGGGTGGGACAGCAACAGGGTTCTGGACAGATTGATATGCAACTATTCAAAAAATAGTAAAAAATGGAAAAGGGCGAGCTTTGTGGGCTTGAATCCACCAACTCAGCAGGACAAGGAATGGGCAGTTTTTGATGAATATACTGGAAATATATTTCTGACCTATACGAGGTTTGACAGATATGGAAGCGAAAATCCGAGTGACTCCTCGAAAATTATGTTTACCTATTCAGACGACCGGGGTAAAACATGGAAACCCTCTATTCGGATCAACAATATAGCGGGTGATTGCCAGGATGGAGATCTGACGGCTAAAGGAGCTATGCCTGCAATCGGTCCAGGTGGTGAAGTCTATGTAACGTGGGCGCTGGATGATAAGCTGTATTTTGACAAATCCATCGATGGGGGTATCATGTGGCAAAGAAATGATACAAAAATTGCTGATCAGATTGGGGGGTGGAGCCAGAAGATCCCAGGGCTTGGTTTGTGTAACAGCTTTCCGGTAATCGCCTGTGATCTTAGCTATGGAGAATATCACGGGACAATCTATGTAAACTGGGCTGATCAAAGAAATGGTGAAAACAATACCGATGTATGGCTTGTTAAATCTGAGGATGGTGGTTCTACCTGGTCGCAACCCATAAAAGTGAATAATGATCAGACCGGAAAACACCAATTCCTGTCCTGGATGACAGTCGACCAGGCCTCCGGGCATATCTATGTCGTTTTTTATGACAGAAGGAATTACGAAGACAACCAGACGGATGTCTACCTGGCATACTCCACTGATGGTGGCGAGACTTTTACCAATACCAAAATCAGCGAGACTCCTTTCGTCCCAAATGAAAATAATTTTTATGCAGACTACATCAATGTTTCCGCCCATTTAGGATTTGTTAGGCCAGTCTGGATGAGGTCAGACAATGGCAAAAACAGCATCTGGACGGCGATTGTAGATATGTTTTGAGAATTTCCTTACCAATATTAATTATTCAATACATTCCCAATGAACACTAATCTTTTGATAATTTTAGTGTTTCAACAAACTTCCTAATTAAAAAATTCCGTTGCAAATAGTTTAAACCAAAGGTAATTACAGGTGCAATTAACCCAATTACAATTAAAACATTAACATTATTCTTTATTCCAATGAGCATTAAAAATAATCCTACAAAAACAGATAGGATTGCTGTAGATGATGGGTTTAAACGAAGAATTATTTCTAACCATTCACTCTTCGATCGATAACTACCATCTACTTTTATTCTATCAACATAGTCATTTCCTTCTGAATGTAATACTCCTACAGAATACTTTGCTGTGATAGTGAAATCGTTCTTATAAAGCTTGGTCTCATAGTATTTGTGTGGGATCTGCATGGCGGATTCAAATTCTTGAACTGGGCCATGAAAATAATATTTCTTTGAAATAGTCAAAATTGGAAATTTCGAATAAATAAGAGTTTCAAATTTCTCTAAATATTCAAATATGATATATTGCTTTACAGGCTTTTTAATTTTCATTATTATTAAGCATGAAATACTCACAATACTCCACTCCTACTACTCCAATTCCTCCTCCAAACTCTTGATCCTGGAGATGTATTCGCGCTCTTTGCGGTGCAATTCTTCCTGGGTGGCTTGCAGTTCTTCCATGTTTTGCCGCATTTCTTCTTCCTGTGCCCTCATTTCTTCGGTCTGCTGTTGGGTTTTCTCGAGAAGGATTTTCGTTTGCTGTTCATTTTTGTAGCTTTCCATAAACCTGGCCAAAATGATCGCAACTTTGTTGATAAATTCCCTTTCCTGGTCCTCTAGTTGCCTGAACGAGGCTACTTCAATGATCCCTTCAATATGACCCTCGTAGATCATGGGCACAATCATCATACTTTTTGGCTTTGCCCCTCCCAAACCCGATTCGATGCTGGAATACTCTTCAGGGATTTCAGTGTAGTAAATGAATGATTTTTCATGGTAGACATTTCCCAATATTCCTTCATTTGTCGAGTATCTCTTCTTCTGTATTTTTTCCTTGTCAAAGCCATAGCTAGCCAGCAGATTGATGTGACTTTCCTTATGATCATTCTCCTCAATCTCGTAAATCCCTCCATACAAAAGATGGACATAATCAATGACTCCTACCAGTACTTTTTTGTAAATATCATCACTATCAGAGCGAAGGATGTTATTGATTTTCGCCAGACCGTTTGAGACCCAGTTCCTCTTATCATCCTCTTTGTGAGACTTCTCAATTTCACTAAGTGTGTTATTAAGTTCAGTTTGCTGGTGTTCCAGTTCTTTTAATTTATCATCGAGCTCTTCCCGAATTCTGATGTAAGCTCTTTCGGACTCGACGTATTTCTTCTTGATCGCGTATAATGCGACAACTCCAATGATAAAATTAATTGCTATTGCCAGTCCTTTAATTACTTCTCCATGCATGACAGCTGGCACAAAACCTGAGTTTACTTCAGCATACATGCTGTCAAATGAAAAAAATCTAAAGACTAATATAATGGCTGTTCCAAAGAAGATTAACTTTTCCCTGGGATCAATCAGCAGTCCAATCAGGATGAACATATTGAACTGAAAGAGTAAAAAATACAGGATTGTTTCACCATTGAGTGAAAAATGGGCATGGTTGATCACAATAGCCATGGAGGTGAAGATCAGAAATATGGCGCCTGAAGCTTTCGTCCATTTCAGGTAATTAAACAACCATGTGAGCAGTGCAGGAATGAGAAAAATTAATCCGTAAACCGCATGGCTTGATGAATAGAACAATAAAAAAACTGTAAATACAATGGAAAATATCGCTGTGATGAAGGAAAACAAATTTGCATTCCTTACCAGGGGAACCCGGTAGTCCTTCAGCTGATCAGTTATTCCCAAACTCAATAATTTCTTCATACCTTATTCCTTTCTTCCAACTGATGTTCCAGGTTTTCGATCTTTTCCAGATACTCTTTTTCCTTCCTTGACATTTCCTCCTGAGTAGCCTGGAGTTCTTCCATATTTTGCATCATTTCTTCTTCCTGTGCTTTCATCTCTTCAGCCTGTACCTGGTTTTGTTCGATCAGTTCCTTGATCTTGACATTTACCTGGTTAGAATTGATAAAAGATGCAATGATTTCTGAAATTTGGGTTAAAAACTCCCGCTCTTTTGCTTCAAATTTATGGTGAGAAACCAGTTCAGCCACACCCGTAATCTTCTCATTTTCGATCAGTGGAATAATGGCCATATTTTTTGGAGGTTCATCACCCATGCCTGTTTTAAACCTAAGATGACTTGAGGGAAGATTATTGATGTAAATGAACTCATTATCCTTGCAACATTGTCCTATAAGACCCTCACCAATATTGAGTTTTTGCTCAATGTGTTTGACCCTGTCGATCGCATAACAGCCTTCCATTTTGAGAAACCTCTTTTTGGAAGACTCTTCATCGATTACATAGATTGCTACTTGCTGAGCACTTAGCAACCTCACCATTTCCGCAGCAATCTCCGGAAAAATATTCTTTGAATTTGAGCTTCTGATCAGATCAGTAACTTGAGTAAGGTTTTGGGCAACCCAACTTCGTTCTTCCTCACTCTTATGCGCTGTATTGATATCTTCAATTTTTATTTCTAATTCCCTTTGATGATTTTCCATTTCAAGGGTTTTGGATTTTATCTCGTCGGTGGTCTGGTAAGTGTTCTGCTCATTTTTTACCACTTTTTGTAGGATTTGGTACAACAGGAAAAAAGCACTGGCAAATATTACCACGTAAACACCATTTACGAATAGGGTAGATTCAAGAAAGCTGCGATCCATTTCCAGTGTAAAGCTCTCAATAAATAATGACTGAGACAGGAAAAAAAACAGAACAAATAAAAATGCAATATATACAGAATATCCTTCTCGAAGATCAAACAATACCCAGGGGAAAAGAATCAGTGAAAATTGTGCAAAATAGAGATGGGTAAGGCCAGACTCTTCAGGTAAAATGGGAAATGCGTTGAGCAAAGCTAGAAACAAGACATTAAAAAACAACAACGAGTATCTTCCTAAATCAATCAACCCCAAGTAGTTACAAAAAATTGAAAGAGCTATACCTATCATGAAAGCAACAGGAAGGTAAAACAGCTCATGTAGGTTCTTATAAAACAAGAACGATAATAATGCTGCTACAAAAAATAGAATGAGGGAAAGTTTATTGGCTGAAATTATGGCTTGTTTTTTATACCACTCATCATCTTCCAAAACTCCAAAATGAAAAAACTTGCTCATAAAAAAGAATGATTACTCCATTATAAAATAATCCTTGAAAATAGAATAATTTTCAGAAATGAGCTTGCACAACCTTGCTATTAAATAACCTCTTGTGCTTTTTTTATGGAAATTTCATTTAATTGATTGACCCAATAATCCCTAACCTTTTTATAATTCGCCATTTCTTCCTCTTTGATCGGGTTTGCTGATGGTGGATCAATTTTAAGTGGATCAACAGCGCTACCATTTTTGTAGAATCGAAAATCGAGGTGTGGGCCGGTAGAAAGTCCGGTGCTTCCAACATAACCGATAACCTGCCCCTGCTTAACGCGAACTCCTCCTCTGATATCCGGACCGTATTTCCACAGATGAAGATAGGCCGTTTCGTAATTGCTGTTGTGCTTAATCTTAACCATGTTTCCGGCTCCTCCACTGTATTTTGCTTTCGTTACCACGCCATCTCCAACAGCAACCACTGGTGTCCCTCTTGGAGCAGCATAATCAACCCCATGATGAGGCCTCCTGATCTTTAATACAGGGTGTAGCCTGCTATTTGAAAATCCTGATGATATACGGCTATATTTCAATGGAGCTTTTAAAAATGTTTTTCTCAAACTCTTTCCTTCTTCGTCAAAGAATTCAAGCCCCTCTCCCTGATCGTAAGGAACAGCAAAAAACTCTTCCCCCATGTGGTAAAACCACGCAGCCTTGATCGGACCAATGCCTGCAGGTTGCCCCTTTACTTCGTATTCTTCATAAAACACCTTGAATTGATCTCCCTTTTGCAATCCAAAAAAGTCAATTTCCCAGGCATATACATCAGAAAGATTGTTTACTAATAGAGGGGATGCTTCATGATCAACAACCGTTTGATACAATGAATATTCAATTGTACCAGTTAATGTCTGGAACAGGGTATCAACTCTATTCTTACCCGGATTGGCTATAACTGAATCACCAAGCTTTACCATCACGTAGTCAATCGGATTAGGCTGGTAAATAAAGTACCGGGCTGTTTTCATGGAATCTTTATCATGAATGATGGTAAAAGGCTTTCTTGACTGAATTTTTCTCACATCAAATATCTCCCTTGGCAGATTGCCAATTTTGTTTATGACTTGGGCACCAACATTGAATTTTGATAGAATATTTGCCAGGTTCTCGTTTCGCTGAACGACTCCCTCATATACCTCCAGCGAATCCACATTAATGCCATATAAAATTTTTGGCGGCGGAAGTTGCAGACCGGTCGAATCCACACTTAAGGTATCGGCTAGTTCAACCTTGTTTAAGTTATGGGCCTGGTATTGTTTAACATTCTTAAAAATAAAATACCCTGCTATTAAACCGAAGATAACTACTCCGGCTATAATCAAGCTTTTTTTCATTGAATTACGTATTTAACTATTGCATAACACAAAATCAGAAGCACATGATAAATCATCCTGCTGAAGAAAATTCACGTTTGCTGCATGATTTCAAAGACTAACGAATAATAATTGCTGATAAATGCCTCAAAAATAAATTTTATTGATGCAAAAAACAGTATTTTTACCGAATTGTAAAAGTCTAATAGAGAAATTGTACGATTGATGGAGTATCCTTCGAAACTGATTGAGGAAGCAGTAAACGAGATTTCGAAATTACCGGGTATTGGGAAGAAAACAGCTCTCAGGTTGGCTCTTTACTTATTAAAGCAGGAAGCTGACGAAACCAAAGGACTTGCCGAGTCTCTTGTCAATTTACGGGAGAAAACCAGGTACTGCAGGATATGCCATATTATTTCAGATTCAGAAGATTGTACATGCGCCTCCATGCATAGAGACCCTGCCATTATTTGCGTTGTTGAGGATACCCCGGATGTAATGGCCATCCAGAACACAGCCCAATACAATGGATATTTTCACGTTTTGGGAGGGGTTATTTCCCCACTTGAGGGCATCGGACCAAATGAAATAAATATTGAGAGTTTGTTAAAAAGAGTTAATAATCCGGATTCTCAGGTAAATGAAGTTATATTAGCCCTCAGTCCTACCATGGAGGGTGACACGACGGCATTTTACATTGCTAAAAAGCTTAAAGATTCAGGAATTAAAATTACTACCATCGCACGTGGCATACCAATTGGAGGGGAATTGGAATATGCCGATGAAATAACATTGGGAAGGAGTATCGTACAAAGAATGATTTATGATGGTAAATAGTAATGTTAATATGAGGAAGTATCTTTTTTTGGGGGGCATTCTATTTTTTTGCCAGATTGCACTGGCACAGGATGCGGACTTTCAACGACAGCAAACTGCTAAACAAATTGATGATGCTGTGAAAATTATGTATTCAGGTGACTATGAAAAAGCTGACAGGGCCTTCAGGTCTATTCTCGATCAAGCTACTACGCTACCTCCGGAAATTTGTTATTATTTTGGAGTCAATTCCTTTCGCTTGAATAAGTACAAACAAAGCATAAACTGGCTCAACAAATACCTTGAACTAATCGGAACGAATGGCGAGCATTCGGAAAGCTGCGAAGAATATCTTGCTTTGGCTGAAGATGCTTACTTAGAAAAGCACGGCAAGGCATCTCTCAACCTGGAAACTTCCACGGAAGAAGATGATATGGCAATACTTCCCTCCAATTATGACATTAACAGTGTAATCGATTGCAACAAATACGGAAAAATAATTTGCCCGGTTTGCCAGGGAAAGGGAGTTATCATCAAAGAGGGGCTGTTCGGAAAAGAATACAATACCTGCCCCTATGGCGATGACTATGGCTACATGTCTTGTGAAGATTACAACTTACTGATGCAGGGAAAACTTAATCCCAATAAATAAATCAGGTTTCCATTTTCAGAGATTTGCATATTGTAGATCGATTAAGGGTATTTATGTATTCTATTCAAAAGAGCTTAATAGATATAATAATTTTTAATCGAATTACCCAAGAAACCTCAATAAGCAGTTAGGATTTTTGTTAGATTATCCTGTTTCATTTAAGTTAAAAATTGGTATTTTGGAATATCATCACTTTCAACAAAATGAAAAAAATATTCACAATCAGTCTCATTGCACTTTCTGTTATCCATTCCGCTATAAGTCAGGAAAGCTATCAACCAAGTCAGGGAAACCTTGAAGCCCGTGAATGGTTCCAGGATGCCAAATTCGGTTTATTTGTTCATTGGGGAGTTTATTGTCAAATGGCCGGTGGAGGCGATATGGGGATAGCGGAATGGATTATGAATAGCAAGGAAATTCCTATAGTTGCTTATGAAAATCTTACCAATTATTTCAATCCTATTGAATTTGACCCAAATGAATGGGTGACAATGGTGAAAGAAGCCGGAATGAAATATATTACGATCACCAGTAAACATCATGATGGTTTCGCCATGTTTGATTCGGAAACAAGCGATTATGATGTGGTTGAACGTACCCCATATGGTAAGGATATCCTAAAAATACTAAAAGAAGAGTGCGACCGGCAGGGCATCAAGCTATTCTTCTATTATTCTCAATTAGATTGGCATCACCCGGACTATTATCCGCGAGGACATACCGGACAAGGTTACACTGGCCGGCCAGAAGAGGGAAATTGGGATGGGTACATTAACTATATGAATACCCATCTGACCGAATTACTAACCAATTATGGGCCAATCGGTGGGATCTGGTTTGATGGAATGTGGGATAAACCCAATGAAAACTGGCATTTGGAAGAGACTTATTCATTAATTCACAAGTTGCAACCAACAGCGCTAATAGGTAGCAATCACCACAAAGCCCCCTATGATGGAGAGGATTTTCAAATGTTTGAAAGAGATTTGCCCGGACACAATACCATGGGCTTTAACCAGACAGGCTCCATCTCTAATCTGCCCTTAGAAATGTGCGAAACGATGAACGGATCCTGGGGATATAATATCAAAGACCGTAGGTTTAAATCGAGCAAAACGCTCATTCATACACTCGTCAAAGCGGCAGGGTATAATGCTAATTTTTTACTAAACACCGGCCCTCTTCCCAACGGAAAAATTCAGAAGGAGAATGTTGACACATTAAAAATAATTGGCCAATGGATGGATAAATATGGTGAAACCATTTACGAGACCAGGGGCGGCCCGATCCCTCCCAAACCCTGGGGTGTGACAACCATAAATAAAGCCGGAGATAAGATTTATGTGCATGTTCTGGACTTGGATGATCAATCACTATTTATCGAATTGAAAGATAAAATAAATGAAGTAAGATTTTTTGACGATAAAAGCAAAGCTAAATTTGTCAGGACGGATTTGGGCTATGTCATCCAAATTCCACAATCGAAAAGAGTGGAAGTTGATACCATTCTGGAAATAGAATTAAGAAAATAAAGGAATAAAAATTTCCCATTCGTGAAGATAGTTTTTGGAAAATGTTGAGAAATATTTTAAATCGATGCATTAACTAAAAAATTAGCAAATGATTATTCGAATATTTACCATCCTATCTGCAGCATTAATATTCTCTTGTGGAGGCAAAAAGGAATCTACGGAAACTTACGCTCCACCTGCAAAAAGTGAAACTCAGGCTGAGGCAGAAGTGGAACATCCGGGAAAATCCCTATTTCAACAACATTGCGGAGCTTGTCATCAGTTGGATGGAAGTGGAGTTCCGGGCATGTACCCTCCCTTACAGGAATCGGAATATGTCAATGGTGATGTAAACTGGTTAGTCTCTTCATTAGTGAATGGACTGGAAGGACCAATTACTGTAAAAGGTGTTGAGTATGACAACCTAATGCCTGCAATGGATTATTTGACAAGTGAAGAAATCGCCCATATTTTAAGTTACGTGCGACAAAGTTTTGGTAATAAAGCCAGTGAAGTGACTGCCGAAGAGGTACAAAAAATCAGGGACGAAGCAAAAGGAAGCTAATAAAATTAAGGCATGGCGTTTAAATCGCCATGCTCTATAAATTTAGATAATAATACCCATCGTAATAATTGCTATAATAATAACCCACAGCAATCCGTAACTTTTTTTCTTTGACTTTCCGAATAACCAGCTGTTGATACCGTTTTGTGCTAATTTTTCATAAGTAGTTTTCATAATCTTCTCCTTTCTCTAAGAGTTACGTTAATATTAAAAAGCTAATTTAATATAATATTTTGAATTTCGCAAACAATCATTGGTATTAGTATGATTAATTCAATGATTGATAATTTTTGAAACAAAAAACATAATAAGCAATATTCGAATGTTACGCGAATGTTACGAAACGTTAATTTACACGTAAACGTCAATTTTTAGGTTTTCATTGTGCCAAATATTTTACCTTGTAAGAATTACTGGTTTAAACACCAAATTGTAACCCATTTTTTATAGATTTTTAACCCTCATTATTTTTTCAATCAACCTCAAAACGATAAACAGTTAACGCTTTATGGCAAGTATAAACCCTATAAGTGGCGCAGCCTTGGGTAGAAAAAGAGCCGCTCATTTACTTAGAAGAGCGACCTTTGGACCGACCAAACAAGACATTGATACTTTTGCGACCTATTCTATAGACCAGGCATTAAATGTACTTTTTGCCCAAAAAACTCCACCAGCTCCGCCGGTTGATCCAGCAACTAGTCAGGATTGGGTTTCGCCGCGACCTAACGACAGCAATAGTGAGGAAGGTGATCTTAAGGAATATGTTAAAGCCTGGTGGGGTGATCTGATGTTGAATGATGGAACGTCCATCACTGAAAAAATGGTATGGTTTTACCATACGCTCCTAACAACAATCATTTCCCGTGTGCCGGAAAGCACCGCTGTCTATTATCAATTGGCCTTGTTCAGATATTATGCATTGGGAAATTATAAGTCTATTTGCAAAAAAATATGCTATGACAATGCCATGCTTTATAACCTGGATGGAAGGTTAAATGTGAAAGGAAGCGTGCAGGAAAACTTCGCAAGAGAGTTCCTGGAGCTTTATACCATCGGCAAAGGTCCGCAAATAGGCCCGACAGATTATACCAACTATACAGAACAGGACGTAAAGGAAGGAGCAAGACTACTATCAGGATGGGACGTTGACACATCTTTCTCAAACATCGATGTCGAAACAGGGGTAGCTTTAGGAGTATTGAAAGGAGATGGCCTGACTGCTTCACAACATGATGATGATCCTAAAACCTTCAGTGAGAAGTTTCAAAATATGACCATCACTCCTGCAAGTAACTCCATGGATGATGTAATGACTGAGCTGGATGAATATGTGGAAATGATTTTCGCTCAGGAAGAGACAGCAAAATACATATGCCGGAGGTTGTACAGATATTTTGTTTATTATGATATCCCCGAGGAGGTGGAAAATGATATCATAGGTCCGCTTGCAACAACATTCCGAAATAATGACTATGAATTTGCCCCGGTTTTGGATCAGTTGTTCAGAAGTCAGCATTTTTATGACGAAGACAACGGTGTTACTACAGATGATAACGTTGGAGCAATAATAAAATCTCCTCTGGATCTTACGATAGGAGCAATGAGGTTTTTCAGCGTGCAAATGCCTGATAAAGCCTCCAATTTAACCAGGCATTATGAATCATGGAGCCGAATCCTCAACCCATATGGTATGTTGGCTGGCCAGGGATTGGATTTTTACGAACCTTTTGATGTGGTGGGATATGATGCATATCACCAGGTTCCCGGTTTTTACAGAAACTGGATCACACCAAACAACCTCATGTCCAGATATCAATTAGGTGGTGAACTAATAAACGGTGTCAGGGATGAAATGGGCGAAGTTCTGTTTCAAATTATCCTTGGGACATATGTAACCAATGAAGGCATCGATACAGATAGTGACATTGCTATTCTGGATCATTTCATTGAAAACATGTTACCTGAAGCAATCACAGCAGAAAGACGTGATTACTTTCATTCAGTTTTATTGCAAGATCAACAAAGCTGGGCTAATGTGTTGAGCAATAATTCATTTGATATCATTATCACGCACATTCAATACCTGGTGGCTGCTTTGATCAATTCCCCCGAATACCAACTAATGTAATTTGACCTCAATTCCTTAAACAATGAAAAGAAGAAATTTTTTAAAAAGATTACCGCTAATGGCCTCAGCGCCGATCATGCTGAACTCCATTCCCATTAGTGTGATGGCAAAAGGCAGTCATCTGGCCAGGCTGGCATCCACAAGCGCTAATGACAAGGTATTGATCCTGATACAAATGCATGGTGGGAACGATGGCTTGAATACCATCATTCCAGTCGACCAATATGCAGAATATTATAATCTCAGACCCAATATCGCCATTCCAGACAATGGCCCCAGAAAATACATTCACCTTGACAGCTCACTTCCAATAGAAAATCAGGTTGGGATTCATCCTGACATGGAATCCATCAAGGAATTGTATGACCGGGCAAGGGTCAGCATTGTACAAGGTATTTCATATGAGAATGCAAATGGGTCGCACTTCCGAAGCCGTGATGTGATGTTCATGGGAGGCAGTTTTGATGACTATTTTGACTCCGGGTGGATGGGCAGATACCTGGATCATGAATTTCCCGGATATCCGGAAGCATATCCAAGTCCATCTATGCCCGATCCATTGGCTATTGAGTTTGGATCCAATATTTCCCTTGCATTTCATCGACCTATCGGAATCCCAACTGCCGTCTCCATTCCGGCCAATGAAAATTTCTTTGACCTGGAACAAAGTATCAGTGGCCTTCCGCCGGACAGTATCGACGACACACACTATGGTGATGAGTTGAGGTACATTCTGGATATGGAAGAAAAGACCTTCCAATATGGAGATCGTTTGCGATCCGTCTATCAGGCAGGAGGCAATGCATCAGTAGAATATCCGACAACTTATCCATTCAATGCGCCTCCAGGTCGTCAAACAAGCAGTTTCTATCAACAGTTAAAAATAATCGCTCAGCTTCTGGCGGGAGGTTGTAAAACGAAAATATTTCTCACCAAAATCGGTGGCTTTGACACACACGCAGATCAGGTAACACAATTTGATTCCACCATGGGGAATCATGCTGCGTTGCTTTACTTCATTTCCACAGCTGTACAGGCATTTCAAAAAGACCTTCAGGCAAGAGGGTTAGAAGAACAGGTTTTGACCATGACTTTAACGGAATTTGGTCGGCGGGCGGCTTCAAACGGAAGCTTCGGAACCGACCATGGTAATGCCGCACCTATGCTCATATTCGGTAAAAATGTCAACCCGGGCGTAATTGGTAGCGCTCCGGATCTAACTAACTTAAACTACGGTAATCTCACCATGCAATATGATTATAGACAAGTATACGCTTCAGTCGTAAAAGACTGGTTTGAAGCCGATGATTCAGCAATCCAGGCTTCAAGATTTGGAGATTGGATCGATAATCGCTTACCGATTATCGGCAACGGTATCACAGCTACGAAAGAATCATTTATCAAAGACAGGTTCCACCTGAAGAATTGTTACCCGAATCCGGTGAAGGATTTTACCACCATCAGCTTCATGATCAACAGAGAATCAGATGTCTTGCTCAGGATCATTGATATTAAAGGAAGAGAAGTGAAAAGGATCGATGCAGTGGTAAAGCATGCCGGTGAACAAAGTATCCGTGTTGATTTGACCGGTCTGAAACCCGGAACGTATATTTACGAGATCAATTCCGGGACTTTTAAAGAAAGTAAAAAGCTAATTAAATTGTAAAATGCGCAAAGCCTCGCAAAATTCCTGAATCTTGCGAGGCTTTGCGAAAAATAATTAAAGTCCAAGTGATTTCAAGAATGCCTTGTTATTTGACTCCCTTCCAAGGAATTCGACAACGAGATCCATTGGTTCCTCAGAGCCACCTTTTGCGAGAATAATATTTCTATACCTCATCCCCGTTTCCTTATCCAAAATGCCATTTTTCTCGAAAATAGAAAACATATCTTCGGCATATACCCGCGACCACAAATAGCCATAATAACTTGCGCCATAACCATTCAAATGTCCAAAAGCAGCCTGAAAATGTGTGCCGTCTACATAGGGATAATGGGTTGTCTCATTTTTAAGTTCCTCTACCACATCATCTGTTGACTTTTCACTTGTTGGATCGTATTTATCGTGCAGTGTCATGTCCAGTGTTCCGTAAAAGATCTGGGCTTCAGTTGCCAGTCCGGAGCCTACATTTTTAGCAGCCAGCATTTTATCAAAAAGGTCTTTTGGCAATACTTCACCCGTTTCCCAATGTTTGGCAAAAAGTTGAAGTGATTCATAATTCCATGCCCAGTTCTCAAATATCTGAGATGGAGCTTCTACAAAATCTCTTGCCACGTTTGTTCCTGATTGTGAGCTTAGATTGGCTGTGGTCAGCATTTGATGAAGCACGTGTCCGAATTCATGAAACAAAGTTTCTACCTGTTGATGTGGCATTAAAGAAGGCATTTCATCTGTCGGAGCCGGGAAATTACATACGAGCGTGGCTGTTGGAATTTGATATCCATTGTCTGTCATTTTTCCTTTTATCATGCCAAAACATGCTGCATGCTTATACTTATTTTCACGAGGAAAGAAATCCAGGTAAAATCTGCCAACCAGTTTTTCTCCATCAAACACTTCAAACATCCTGACGTCAGGGTGCCAGACAGACGGATTTTCAATTTCCTTGTAGGTTACCCCAAAGATCGTTTGTGTAATTTTAAACAATCCATCCAGAGAGTTGTCAAGCGGAAAATACTGTTTTACCTCTTCTGCATCCAATTCATACTTATTCTCCAGCAGCAAATTCTCAACATATGAGTTTTCCCATGGTTTGATCACTTTCGGGTTCGTAGCATCAGTATATTTTTCCTTTGCTTCCAGTAATTCGTCATAATCACCATCTGCCTTGGTTTTAACACTTTTCACAAGATCTGTCTCAAAATCCCAGACATTTTCAGGCTTCCTGGCCATTCGATCTTCGAGGCGCCACTCTGCATAAGTATTGTATCCAAGCAACTTCGCCATCTTCTCTCGCTCGACCAGCAAGTCCTTTAAAACCTCCAGATTTGAATCGGCTGCCCGATTGTTGTATTTTATATAAAGTTCTTTCCTTGCTTTATCCGATTCACTGTATTTCATGAATGGTCGATAAGAAGGGTAAGAAAGGTCGATTTTGTACTTCCCGTCTTCCTGTTTTCTCGCCTTCTTGTAATCCTCAGGCAAGCCTTTTACTTCACTTACTGTTGCAAGTAAATAATCTTCATAGGAAGCTATATTTTTGCTGAAAGAATTTCCAATTTCCGTAATATTGTCCTTTATTTTCCTTAACTCCTCTCTTTTTTCAGCTGAGAGCGCAAATCCATTTCTTTCAAATCCCTCTACTGTTTCTTTCACAAATAAAGCTTTGTAACCCGTCAAGCTTTTGGCTTCATTAGTTTGGGAATAATCTTTCACAGCCTTGTAAAGATCTTCATCCAAAGAAATCTCATTGGCATACTTTTCGAGTTTATTATTCATCTCCAAAGCGGTATTCCGGATCGTGGAATCAGGATGTGTATAACTCATCAAATAAATAACATTTTGAACCTTGGTCATGTCATCGATCAGGTTGTCAAAGGCCAACATGGTATTATCAAAAGTCCTGTTCTCGATATTATAAAGTGTCTGATATTCAGTTTTTAAATACGATATGATGGTGTCTGTTGCCTCAACAACGTGGTCGGCGGTCAGTTTATTAAAATCTATCCTTTCATTAAACTCTGTAAATAGTGGATTTCCTTCCATTTTTATTTTTTTCTGCACTGTCGTTTTCTCACTTTTTGTACAACTAACTATTACTAACAGCAGGACCATATAAATACTGCTTCTTATTATTCTCCTCATGCTATCAAATGTTTAAATCTTATTTCAATATGGATACAAAAATATAATACGATGTAAAATATCCATTAATTCCTATGCCGCAAAAGAAAATTTATTGTGAACGGTATAAAAAATTTAACCCCTTTCTTTAAACCTTTAGACTTCCTCGGCATCTAAGGTAAAAATTGAAACAAATTATTCATTTAAATTTTTAGATCATGAAGAAATTAACTTTAGCAATCGGACTTTTTATTGCAGGATTAGCCGTGGCGAATGCGCAAAATACCCCAGTTATTGAAGAAAGACAGCAAAATCAGATTCAAAGAATTGATCAAGGAGTGAAAAGTGGAGAACTAACAGGAAAAAAAGCCAGAAGATTTGCCAGAGAACAAAGACATATTCAACGTGAAAAACAAAGAGCCAAAGCAGATGGCGTTGTTACAGGGCGAGAGAGAAGGCACATTCGTAGAGACCAGCGCAGGGTAAGCAAGGATATTTATCGGCAGAAAAACGATAATCAAAGTAGAAATTAGTCTTCTGAATATTATTAATGTATTAAGGAAACCTCATCATTTGGCGAGGTTTTTTTATTTTGAAAAGTATTTATTTCATCAAAGTCTTTTCAATCACTCCTTTTACATAATTGAATTTGATCTTTTGTAGACAAATTGTTACCATCATTTTTATCCCAAAAGTAAAAGATGATAAATGTCAGCAATTAATAAAACCGGACCTCGCATCTTAGCTGAACAAATGCATAATAATTTTATAAATTTGATATTCTCAATCAATATTCTAAAATCATGAATGAAGATTTTAGCACCGCTGTTCTTTTAATGGCAGTTGGGATGGTGACTGTATTTGTCATACTTGCCCTGATCGTAGTTTTTGGGAATTGGTTAATTCTCATCGTTAACAAATACTTTCCTCAACCGGTCAGAAGTGTGATTAGCCAAGCAGATGCACCTTCACATGAAATAGATTCTAAAAAACTTGCAGCAATAGTATCCGCAGTTGACATTGTAACAAAAGGGAGGGGGAAAGTTGAATCAGTCAAAAAAGTGGACTAAGCTCATTTTACACTTATTTTAAATATTCAGATATGGCAAAGGAGATCAAATTTTCATTGGTGTACAGGGACATGTGGCAATCATCCGGAAAATACATGCCAAGAAAAGACCAATTAATACGTGTCGCGCCACCTATTATAGACATGGGCTGTTTTGATCGGATTGAAACAAATGGAGGAGGCTTTGAACAAATCAATTTACTTTTTGGCGAAAACCCCAATGAAGCAGTGAGAGCCTGGACGAAACCCTTTAATGAGGCTGGAATTCAAACACATATGCTGGAGAGAGGTTTGAACGGAATCAGGATGAGCCCATGTCCGGTTGATGTCAGAAAGCTTCTTTTCAAGGTAAAGAAAAAACAGGGTGTAGATATTGCCAGATCATTTGATGGCCTGAACGATGCCAGAAATATCATCGATTCCATAAAATATGCCAAGGAGGGCGGTATGATCGCTCAGGGAACGCTCTCTCTTACGCATTCGAAAATCCATACGGTTGATTATTATGTTGACCTTGCTGATCAGCTGATTAAAGCAGGCGCTGATGAAATTTGTATGAAGGACATGGCCGGCATTGGTCGGCCTGTCACACTAGGTAAGATTGTCAAAGGAATAAAAGCTAAGCACAAAGATATTTTGATCCAATATCATGGTCAGACGGCGCCAGGATTTACAGTAGCTTCTATCCTTGAAGTTGCCAATGCTGGTTGCGAAATAATTGATGTGGGAATGGAACCACTTTCCTGGGGAACAGGTCATGCAGACTTGTTGACTGTAGTCGCAATGCTCAAAGATGCCGGCTTTAAAGTTCCGAAAGTCAATATGAACGCCTACATGGAAACCAGGAGGTTGACCCAGGAGTTTATCGATGATTTTCTGGGATACTACATCAATCCGAAAAACAGGTTCATCAATTCACTGATCATTGGTCCTGGTCTTCCGGGAGGAATGATGGGAAGTACAATGGCTGACCTGGAAAATAACCTTAAGAGCTTGAACAAATGGCTTGACAAGCATGGCAAAGAACCTATGACCCAGGATGATCTCCTGATAAAACTATTTGATGAAGTGGAATACATCTGGCCAATGTTGGGCTATCCTCCACTGGTAACCCCATACAGCCAATATGTAAAAAACACTGCTTTGATGAATGTCATTCAAATGATCAAGGGTCGGAAAAGATTTTCCATGATTGATGATAATACGTGGGATATGCTTCTGGGCAAACAAGGAAAGCTTCCTGGTGAACTAGCACCCGAGTTAGTTAAACTTGCTCAGGAACAAGGCAGGGAATTCTTTACTGGAAATCCGCAGGATCTTTACCCTGATGAATTGGATAAATTCAAAAAAGAAATGGATGAAAACGGCTGGGATTATGGTCAGGACAATGAAGAATTAATGGAACTATCTATGCATCCCGCCCAATACAGAAATTACAAATCCGGTAAAGCTAAACAGGAATTTGAGGAAGATCTCGCTAAGAAAAAAGCCGCTGCAAGTCAACCAGTCGATGTTGCTGGAAATGCATCAGGCGACGATTTTCAGCCCAAAACGCTTAATATCGATGTGAATGGGGAAAAGTTTGTTGTGTCAGTGTCATATGGCAGCAATGGAAGCGCTACCACACAACAAAAAGCAGAAGTCATTGAAACCCCTTCTCCCCAAATATCTGGAGACGTCAAGGCTATTACTTCACCGCTGGAAGGAAGTTTTTATCGCACGAAAGATTCATCAGAAAAGCCGGTTAAAGTCGGTGATAAAATAAAATCCGGTGATATCATCGGGTACATAGAATCCATGAAAGTTTACAATGCCATAACTGCGGATCAATCAGGAAAAGTAGTGGAAGTTTGCTATGGTGATGGAGAAGGAGTAGATGAGGACGATGTATTAATTAAACTACAATAACCCAATTTTTTAACCTTTTACTAAATATGGAAATATTTGACAAGCTGTATCATATGACTGCCTTTAGTGGTCTGACTCCCGGTATGATACTCATGTGGCTGATTGCTTTTGTTTTACTCTTCCTGGGGGTGGTAAAAGGTTATGAACCATTGTTGTTGATCCCAATAGGTTTTGGAATTCTAATTGCCAATTTTCCGCTTGTCCTTTCGAATGGAATGGGAATGGGTGTGGTCCCTTCAGAAGAAGCAGAAGGAATTGCTCATATGACAATCATAGAAATTGCCAAGGAATATGGCATCATTAATTTTCTCTATTATCTACTCATTAAAACCGGATTTTTACCTCCCATTATTTTCATGGGCGTTGGGGCATTGACTGATTTTGGTCCAATGCTAAGAAATCTGAGATTGGCCTTTTTTGGAGCTGCAGCCCAAATTGGGATCTTCACTGTACTCTTCATTGCGTTAGCTACTGGATTATTCAATATCAAAGAAGCTGCATCACTGGCGATTATTGGTGGAGCTGACGGCCCCACAGCCATTTATACTACCATTTTACTGGCAGAGCATTTGTTGGGACCAATTGCCATAGCAGCCTATTCATACATGGCCCTGGTTCCAGTCATTATTCCGCTTGTTGTGAGGCTTACTTGCAATAAAAAGGAGTTACAAATCAATATGAAACAGCAGGACAAATTATACCCCTCTAAAAATGAAATTAAGAATATTCGTGCCGTCAAGATCATTTTCCCCATTCTATTGACTGCTATGATTGGTTTGATTGTACCCTCAGCGCTTCCTTTAGCAGGGATGCTATTATTTGGAAATTTGGTAAAAGAAATCGGGACAAGTACCGATAGATTATCAAGCGCTGCATCAGGACCCATACTCAATGCTGCAACCATCTTTTTAGGGCTTAGTGTGGGCGCCACCATGACAGCAAATGTATTTTTGGATCTTCAGACCATTGGAATTATTGTTGGAGGGTTCTTTGCTTTTGGGATTTCTGTCACCGGCGGAATATACGCTGTAAAAATTTATAATTTATTCAACAAGAAAAAAATCAATCCCCTTATTGGTGCTACGGGTCTCAGCGCGGTTCCAATGGCATCCCGGGTAGCCAATGACATTGCACTAAAAAATGATCCGGGAAATCATTTATTACAATATGCCATGGCAAGCAATATCTCAGGAGTCATTGGATCTGCTGTTGCTGCCGGAGTTTTGATTACTTTTTTGGGATAAAACTTACCCACCCGGTAACCATTCGTTTTTCAATCGTATAAAGAACTATACGATCAGGCAATGAACCCAGGTAATATACCATATACACATCTACAATTATTGCAGCATATGAGTTCTGCAGAAATCGAAAGGTTGTACCTGCAAAGCTGGATCATTAACATGCGAAACTCCGATCTGAAAAATGATCCGGAATTCAAAAATCTCTTTAAATATCAACTGAAGGGAAAATAATCATTATTTATTTGTGGAATAAATTGCAGGCTTTTCGTGTAAAAGCAATGGCACGATGATGGCAATTGCATCACGCATAATTTTTATGGAATCCCCAATCCTGGAAAGCGTAGGTTTTGGTTTTAGCATATTTTTAACAGCAAACCATGCGACCATAAAAAAATGTCTGATCAGTAATTTTCTATCCCGTGACAATCCTGAAAGTATTGACATCGGTTCCAGGGCAAACTTTCCTCCTCTTTGCAAATAGTCAAAACACGCTTTACTTAAAACTGGATGACGAAAGACACTATAAAGAGCATACGCCAATATATTGATTGTTGCATTCTCTTTATATCGACTTTCATAAAATTCCCTGGAGATAATCCCTAAATTTTTCTCAAATCCTTTCTTAGAATTCTTTATAATTAAATCACCCAAAGCCTTTACATCTGTTAATGCTACTGTCATTCCTCCTCCGGTAGTTGGGTGACGCTGATTTAAGCTATCTCCAAGTAAAATAGCTCCCTTTATTAAAATAGGTTTGGCAGGCAACAGACAGGTTGGTTTGGTTTTATAATTCTCTTTTTCTACAGCCTCATAAAATGACTTCCGCATAATCTCAGGGATCTGAGGGCCTATTTTTTCCCTCAAATAAGTTTTCATTTCCATCCCCCTTGGATTCTCGTAATATTTCGGAAAATCTATCAGCACCCTGATTTTATTCGATGTGACCGGATAGGCGAGAATGGGTCCTGGTTTGGCTATGATCACATGGCCATGATTGGGGTAAGGCAATTCACAATTTTCAAGGATCAACCCTAGCATGAATCCTTTTGTATCAATTTTTGCTTTGGTCAGGTCTTTGGTCAATCGCACAGAGCTTCCCTGGCTCAAAATTGTCAGAGTAGCTTTTAGCTTTTTCTTTTGATTGGAAAGTTTATCCTGATAAATGACTCCTTCCAATTGAGCTCCATCATAAATAAGGTCGATTACTTTCCCATTGATCAAATGAATGTGATCCTTATCTTTTAGGTATGACCTTAGCTTCTGCACAAATCTTCCATATCGAAAGCCATATCCGGTTTTATCATTGTCTTTTTGATCGGAATATGGAATATTGAAACTATCTCCATTCAAATAAAGACCATATCCTTTTATTGGTTGTGCATCAAACCCCTCGCTGAAATCTGCCAGGCCCATCTCCCGGAGTTTTAAGGCTCCACTAGGTTGGAGTAATTCACCAATGATCTCATCGGGCTCTTCCCAATTTTGGTCGATAATAGCTATCGTCAATCCCTGGTTGGACAGATAACTAGCCAGAGCTGACCCCGCAACTCCGGCACCAACTATACAAATATCATATTTAGTTGACTTTGTCAATTCCTGAAAGGATTAAAGGAATTAAATATATGGATTAATTTGTCAAAGTTGATCTACTTCCCTCCCTGATTATTTGGAAAATTTTTTGCTCTATTTCCAAAACAAATTGATAATTCGGATCATTCTTTTCCAGTCCGGATATTATTTTTTTGATCATCCCTGAAAAAATCAGGTTAACATCATCCATGGATTTTGTTTGCAAAATCAATTTGGCTGCCAATCCCTTTCTGATTTTCACATTTTCAATGAACACCTGGTGGTTATTGTACAATTTTGAAAGTGTAGCGATGGCCATAACCTGGGGAATAGCACAAAATTTAAAAACGTTCGGATTCCTAATCATCCCCAGATATTTCAGGCAATCAGTTGCATGCTGTAATGCATCCGTGATCATTGAATTTAAGCAATGAATAGAGTTTTTGCCTTTCGGATGATCAAAAAAATCTCTGTATTCATTTCCGTATTTGCTCCAGATTTCTGTAGGCCAGAATATCCGACTCTCTCTAAGGTCATCCGTATAATCCCGAATGATATTGGTTTTTTGTAAAAACAAGCCCATCGAGTTTGCAAGATCTGTCTCTTTCATTAAGTTTTCATCCTCCAGTTTCGAAATAGAAAATAATTGAGACAATCCGATTCCCACAAGACCGGCAACATAGTGACAATAAAGATTATAATCTTCAACCGTTTCAACCTTCTTATTGACAAACCTGGCCATTCCTTCTCCCATTTGCCTGCAAATATTAGTGATGATCTCCTGGTAAGGCTCCTCTAATTTCTGAAAGGTGAGAATGACTTTTTCATAATTCTCCAGCAATACCTGATAATCCCTATCCTCTCCAATTCCTTCAATAAACCATTTTGGAGAGTAGTGTTTTTCATGAAACGATTTAAGTAATTCGATCTTTTTAGAACTTTCCAGGCTCATGTCGTCTTCAATCGTGTCAAGGCCCCTCAATACAAGGTAAAAAACACATACCGGATCTTTAAGATCGGGTGGAAGTTGTTGGATAACGGCAGCAAATGACCTGGAAACTTTGTCTAAAACAGCATAGCAAAATTCCCTGGGTTCCATTGTTTTGGCTACAAAACCCAAAGGAACTGCTGTGGTCTTATTGGCTTTTTGAGACATTTTTAACCTGATCATGGCGGAAAGTTCGTCAGGTCGGGATAGTGAGTGAATTAAACTTATGATCATCTAGTTGGCATTTTGGTGCAAATTATGCAGTCTGCTAAAAATCCGCGTCCAAAAAACATTTAATTGAGTTCAAATAAATAATCCGAACTACCCATTACGTTTAGTCTTGTATTGAGAAGGGGTAAGGCCGGTATGCTGTTTAAATAAATTGTTAAAAGTTGACTTGGAATTAAATCCACTGTCGTAAGCTATGGAAATAATTGTCAGGTGATCGTACTCCTTGCTCTCAAGCTTTTCAATCGTTGTCCTCAACCGATATTCATTGATAAAAGTAAAGAAGTTTTTTCCAATATAGTTGTTCAGCAAAAAAGTCAGGTCATACTTTGAAACATTAATCTTTGAAGAAAGTTCTTCGAGCGTCAACTCTGTATTGAGGAAAGGTTTTTTCTCCTCCATATAATTAAGAAGTATAGTTTTTAATTCTTCTGCTCTTTCCTGAGGGAACCTGATCTTATGATCACCGTTCACGTCATTGCTTTTAGCATCCGTAACCTGAGATTCCTGGGATTGAAAAATTTGCGGTTGTTGCAAGTAGTAGTAGCTGATTGAAAATGCAAGAAGGGTTAAACCAATCTGTGAATACCCGATAATATCAAAGCGCTGCTCAAAATTGACAGCGTTTATCAATCCCAGACAGAAATACATTAAAAACAGAATACTGAAAAATAAAACTATAAAAATCAACCAGTTTAGCCTGGTTTTGTCGATTGGATTGTATCCGATATTCATTACTTTTTTTAGCTCAACTAATTTAATAATTGAAAAAATGGTGTAAATAAGAATGCTTCCAAAAAAAATCAAACCAACAATAATCCTGATCCATAAATACTGATTCAGTTGAAAATAATTGACTTCGTCGAAACTGATATCATCGTGAAAAAAAAGAAGATAGCTTAAAAAAACGACTACAAATGGGAGGAAATGAAGTAAATGAATGGTCTCAAACTTTTGCTTGTTTTCAGCTAAGTATTTGGTGTATAAATATAGGAATGGACCGAAAGTTAATGGAATAATAAAAATTGAAAAATCTGTCTCTGTAGTTATGACGTTTTCTACTTTCATTGCCTGAACAAAAAATCGGATAGCAATAGCTAGAAGGCAGGTTGCCAGAATAATATCGGCAACAGAAGATTTCCTTTTGGTAAATAAAATTAATGAGGCAAATAACGATTGTGCGAGTCCAATATATAGTATAGATTCCTTGATCATCCTCGTCCGTTTATCTCAATTAAAATTTTTAAACCCTTTAAAAAGTTCATCTCTTTAGACATAACAATTTATAGTCACAAATAGAAAAAACATGTGAATGTTATCTGTCAGCTCAAAAATATAATTTTTTTGCAACAACAATAAATATGGTACGAGTATTTTATCCGGACGTTTGAATATCTCATTTATATATAAAAAATATTTTTTAACTCAACTTCGCTTTTAAGCTCTTAAATTTAATTTATGAGTATGCTTAGTGATGTACAGGAAACCCAGACCAAGAGCTCCAGACTTGATAAAAAATACTATTGGTCAAGATGGAAATTGATCTGCCGAGATGGCCGTCAACGCTGGGAATATATTCCGACGATTGAAAACTTTAAAAATGCGATTCAAGACAAAAGTTATCTTGATAAGATGACTTCATCTTTTGTTTTTGACTCCTCCGATAATCCGAATTCTGCAGATAAGATATACAGGAATCAAAAAACCAAACACGAAGAAGTTGAATTCCCGGAATGGTTCAATCATCCTTATAATTTTAAAAATTCATTGATTCAAAATGCTTATAAAGCACGCTTTAAAGGAATTCACTTTTATCAGCAATTACAGGATGAAGACGGGCACTGGCCCGGAGACTACGGGGGTCCGTTATTTTTGCTTCCAGGATTGATTATCGTGTCTTACGTTACAAGTACTCCATTCCCTGAACATTTCCAGGTATTGATGAAGCAATACATGCTCAACCATCAAAATGAGGATGGAGGATGGGGCCTGCATATTGAGGGGGCCTCAACCCTTTTTGGAACAATCTTGCAATATGTAGCGCTCAGACTACTCGGGGTAGATCCGGGTGAAAAAGCCCTGGAACAAGGGAGAAATTGGATCATATCTAATGGTGGTGCAACAGGAATTCCCTCATGGGGAAAATTTTATTTATCTGTTTTAGGAGTTTATGAATGGGAAGGATGTAATAGTTTGATGCCTGAACTTTGGTTATTGCCAAAGTTTCTCAAATTTCATCCATGGAGGTATTGGTGCCATAGTCGAATGGTTTATATGCCGATGTCTTATTGCTATGGACATAAGGTGAAAGGCGAAATTACACCTTTGATTCAGGAGATCCGAAAAGAAATCTACGTCGAGAATTACAATGAAATTAACTGGTCAAAGCAACGAAACAATGTCTCAGAAACAGACCGGTTTCATGAAACTTCAGGCACATTAAACGTACTGAATGTTCTTTTAAATATTTATGAATCAAGACATTCGACTGCACTGAGGAAAAAGGCTTTGCAATTTACTTTGGATTACGTTGATGCGGAAGATGAACAAACCGAATATATAGATATCGGACCGGTCAATCAGGTGATCAACTCCTTATGCATATGGCATGCATATGGCAATTCATCTGATAAATTCAAAAAGCACGTGGATAGATGGTTTGATTACCTTTGGCTGGCTGAAGATGGAATTAAAATGAACGGCTACAATGGTTCTCAACTATGGGATACAGCTTTTGCCGTTCAGGCGATTTTGGAAGATGAGAATTGTGATGCCTTCCAAAAAACCATTCAAAAAGCCTATGATTACCTTGATCAAAGCCAGGTACGAGAAGAAGTGAAAAAAGGTGATCGTTTCTTCCGGCATCCTTCTGTGGGTGGGTGGCCATTTTCTACCTTGGACCATGGTTGGCCAATTTCCGATTGCACAGCAGAAGGACTACATGCTGTTTTGAAAGCACACTCATGTCAGGGGCAATATCTGAACATAGAAAACATAATTTCAGATGAAAGACTCATTCAAGCTGCTGAATTGATCCTGAGCTTTCAAAATAAAGACGGTGGATGGGCAACCTATGAAAATACCAGAAGTGGTAAATGGCTGGAATTGCTCAATGCATCTGAAATCTTTGGAGATATCATGATCGATTATTCATACGTAGAATGTACATCGGCTTGTATCCGATCACTTTATGAATTCCATAAGAACTACCCTGACTACAATCCTGAGACCATTGTAACATCCATTGCAAAAGGTATTCGGTTCATTTTATCAAAACAAAGAAAAGATGGATCGTGGATGGGATCGTGGGGAGTGTGTTTTACTTATGGAACATGGTTTGGAGTGGAAGCCCTCTCCATAGGAAGAGAATTAAATTTTGACAACAAAAACATCGATCACGCGATAAATGAAGCATGCCATTTCCTCGTTTCCAAACAAAAAAATGACGGAGGATGGGGTGAAACCTATCATTCTTGTGTAAAAGGTGAATACATACAAAATGACCAATCACAAATTGTAAATAGCAGTTGGGCGCTGCTTTCCCTGTTGGCTACTGAATACCCCCATCAGGAAGTGATTGATAATGGAATTAAATATTTACTATCCATGCAGGATGAAAATGGAGATTGGCCTCAACAGGATATATCTGGAGTTTTTAATAGAAACTGCATGATCACTTATACCTCATACAGAAATGTTTTTCCCATCTGGACATTAGGCAGATATTGCATGAAGTATGGGCGAACACTTAAAAACGGACTAAACCAACTAAAAATCAATGGTAATTGACAGATTAACTAAGTTATATGAAAATGAGTTTCAAGGTGTAGATTACAATCCCGAATACGATCAAATCTATCGTTCGGTTAATTATTATCATACCAATGAAGATGAAAAGGAATTGCTAAGACCTATGTTGTTGCTTCTTTCTTGTGAGATGTTTGGTGGTGATAACCGGCAGGCCCTGAATCCGGCAATTGCTCTTCAAATGTTATACAATTCTTCTTTGATTCACGAAGACATCATTGATGAGATTCAGCATCGCAGTAATAGTGAAACTGTCCAGCAAAAGTTTGGCAAGAGTGAAGCCATTATTACCGGTGATATTATGTTTATCATTGGCTTTAAGTATTTATCAAATGTAGACGACAAACATTTTCAAAATGTGATGAAGGTCTTTAATCAGACTGCCTCGATGATGATTGAGGGCAAACAAATGGAACTGTATTTAAGAGATAGTGAGAATATAAGTCTGGAAAAATACTTAACATGCATTGAATATAAATCTGCCTCTACTTTTGCCGCTGCCTCAAAAATTGGTGCTATTCTCGCTGACGCTTCAGAAAAAAACCAAAATCTCGTCTATAATTTTGGCAATGACTTAGGAGTAGCTATTCAATTAAAAAGAGACTTGAAAAACTATCTGCATTTAAATTTTAAGGAAGACATGGATTTTGAAACGATTATTTGGGAGAAATACCATCAGGCTATGAAATACCTGGATGAAATCGATGCCAATGAAAACTTCAAAAAACAATTAATTGAATTAGTAGACTATAAGTTTAAACAATAAGAATTACTAAAAGACGTAAAATTTATATTAAACCAGATACATGCAAAAAGAATTAATACTAGTAGATCAAAACGACAAGGTGGTGGGTTTTGGTGAAAAGATGCAAGTTCATCAGGAAGGTCAATTGCACAGGGCATTTTCATTGTTTGTGATCAACTCCAATAATCAGCTGCTTTTGCAAAAAAGAGCATATTCCAAATATCACTCTGGCGGGTTGTGGGCCAATACCTGCTGTAGCCACCCTCTCAAAGGAGAAAATATTGAAGAAACTATACACACAAGGTTAATGGAAGAAATGGGTTTCGATTGCGAACTAAATCCCTTTTTTAAATTCCTGTATCGCGTAGATCTGGACAATGGCTTAACAGAATATGAATATGATCATGTATTTTTAGGTAGGTTTGAAGGCGCACCTGATCCTAATCCTGAAGAAGTCTGCGACTGGAAATGGATGGATATCGACGATTTGAAAATTGACCTTGAAAAAAATCCATCCGCCTATGTTTATTGGATCAAAGCAGCTTTCGATCAGTTTTATCAAACCTATGTCGATCAAGTAAAAGATCCTGCTTTTGGTATTATCAAACCAAAAAAATAGACCAAAGAATTTATCATTCTCGTATTTTAGAAGAAATTTGGGCCTTTGTTTGAAAACAAGGCCTTTTTTATGCGTACTCTCAAAGAAAAAAATCTAAAGTCTATTTTGTCCTTAAAATATCTCGAAAATGATAATATCACTTTTATCGAGACTAAAAAACTGATTTCTACCCCTTTTGAAAAGGAACTAATAAATGTTCTGGAATTACTTGCAGGAAGGAAAGAATTACCTGAAACGAGGATAAATGGGTATTTTTTTGAGTCAAGGAAATTTGCCCTGGAATACGATGATCAGTTGTCTTACAACCGGTATCGCTTGAAAACTTTTCGCTCTGACATCTATCAAAATTTCCCGGGCATCAAACTTGACAAAGTGAGAAACTATTGTAATAAATATGAAAAAGAGTGTTTAAAAAGTGGATCTGCTCCCGGGCTTTGGACCAATCCGGAAGCAGAAAATTTATTTGGAAAAGCTGAACAACCGGGTGACTTTGGGTTGAATGGAGCCTCCGGATGGAAATTGCGTGCATACCAGGATTTTCTAAAAGATATCTATTCGAGGTTTTCTAAGGTGAGGTTATTGAGAATTTCCTGTTGGGATGAAATATTGATCAACAAACAGCTACACAAAATTGGAGACTTATTAAATAATCCTTCAGAAAAAACAGCTGAGCATATTTTGAAATTTATCGAGAGAAGAGTGATTAATCTCTACATCGATTGATTACTGTCCAATCAGAAAAATAGCAGGAACTTTCCCAATCGTTTTCCTTAACTTCTTCCATTTTAGCACGGGCAATGTTAGTATAAATTCGTCCGGCGCTGTCAGGTTAGCTGCAACACATAGCCTGGTTCCGGGATTGAGAACAGAAATGAGTTCACTCAACATTTTGTCATTTCGATAAGGAGTCTCAATAAAGATCTGGGTGAAATTTGTTCGCAACACTTCATTTTCGAGGGCTTTAATGGCTCGTTTTCGCTCATGCTTTTCTATTGGCAGATACCCGTTAAAAGTAAATTGTTGTCCATTAAAACCGGAGGCCATGAGAGCTAATAACAGTGAAGATGGGCCTACCAAAGGAATTACTTTTATTCCCATTTCATGTGCCAGACCAACCGCAAGAGACCCCGGGTCGGCTATACCCGGACATCCGGATTCCGACAACACCCCCATATCCGTTCCTGATTGCAAAAACTGAAAATGATCATAAAGCTCTTCTATTTCACTATCCTTGTCCAGCTGAATAAAGTGGATCTCATCTATGACTTTATCAATTTTGAGCGAGCTAATAAATCGTCGCGTAGTACGTAAATTCTCTACAAAAAAGTAATTGACATCTTTGATTACTCGTATGACCTCCTGACTAAGACTAAAATCATGTGTTTCCGGGGCCAAAACCGTTGGAATCAAATATAATTTTCCTTTATTAGAATAATCCATTAGTAAACTATGATGAATAAAAATATGGGAAAACTTCTAATCGCAATAGGAATCGTGCTGATAATTATAGGATTGATCTTTTATTTTGGAAAAGGACTTCCTTTTGGCAAGCTCCCCGGAGATATCACCGTAAAAAGAGAAAACTTTTCCTTTCATTTTCCCTTAGTAACCAGCCTGATCATAAGTGCTGTCCTTACTCTGATCTTTTACCTTATTAGCAAATTCAGGTAGATTTATAATTAAGAAATTGGGTGATTGTGTCCATAAGCTCATCCGGTTTATCAGCATGCACCCAATGGCCGGCATCTTTTATATGGACAATGACGGGATCAGCAAAGATCTTCTTTATTTCCTCCTTATCGGAATCACCTATGTAATCTGATTTGCTTCCTCCAACAAATAAAGCAGGAATTGACACCTTCTTTTCCGATAAAGCTTCCCCAACATTCTCGATTTTGTCACTGATAACATCGAGATTAAACTTCCAGTAATACCCATCGGAATTTCTGCCAAGATTCTTCAAAAGAAATTGACGGACACCCCATTCATCTATGTACTTCTCCAGCTGATCTTCAGCATCAGAACGGGTCTTTATTGTACTCAAATTGACACTTTTCAATGCATCAATGATCTTCTGGTGATGAACCGGATAATATCTTGGGGCAATGTCTACTACAATGAGCTTGTTCAAATGGTCAGGGTGCTTTTGTGCATAATTCATTGCTACCTTACCTCCCATACTATGGCCCATTAGATTGAACTTATCCAAATCCAGAGACTCAACTAATTCATGAAGATCATCTGCCATGGCTTCATAGTTCCAATCATTACTCTGAGGGGAATTGCCATGATTTCTGAGATCTGGCATTATGACACGATACTCCTCTCCTAATTTTCTGGCAAACGACATCCAGTTATCAGACATACCAAACAGGCCGTGAAGAATGATAAATGGAAAGTCCTTCCCGGTTTCCCTGTAGTATAATTTCATATTTAAATTTAAACGTGTGAATTAGAAGTCAAATCCAAAGGTAGCGTAGAACTTCGGCTTTTTCCTGATACCGTCTTCTATTGGGTAAGCAAGATCAAATTTCATGTAATACCCTAACAGAACGGTCCGCAAGCCAAAACCGTAGCTTTGAAGAAATGGATTTCTGAAATTCTGTATGATAGCCTGGAACGGGTTATTTTCAGGTTTAATAATTTCAGTATTGATGCTGTTGACAGTTGCAAGAGGTGAGCTTCCCGTCCATGCCGATCCAATATCGTAAAAGCCTATGAGCAGCATATTTCTAAGGAAATTGGAAGAAATAGGGCCTCTGTAAAAGTATTTAATAAAAGGAAATCTTAGCTCTGCGTTAAACAAGATGGTGTTACTACCATTAAACGTATTGTAATCAAAACCTCTCAGGCTCGTCACGTATTCTAAAAATAAGATGTCAGAGTTGTCCTGCATTTGTTTAAAACCAAGCTCATCGACACCTTCCTCGTTTGTCGTATTTTCGTTTCGGGTTTTATTAAACAACCAGTTGTCCATTCCACCCAGCAGATATGTCTTTTGTCCCGGCCCCCAATATCTTCCATAAAACAATCGTGTAGCAAAGACAATTTCACGGTGAATTTTCTGATAATTTCTTATATCAAGATAAATGTTTGAAAAATTGTTTTGAGGATTGTTCATTCCTTCCCAATGAACAAACCCGATTTTCCCTCTCGTTCCCTGAAGTTCATTGAGCCCTGTACTGACTGTATTATCAAAGACCAATTCAGTTTTTACGCCCAGGTAATGATTGGTTGAGGTAAGCGGAGGTCCTTGCTGAAATATGTATCCGTCAGGATCCAATTCAAAATATCTTGTGAAAGAATAAAATGGTGTAACAGAAAGTCGTGTGGCAACATTTAGCGGAAGAGAGGCTGTTGTCTCAAATTTATTCATAATGTACTTCTGCGCAGATATCTGGTTAAAATCGCGGTAAACATTCTTACGATCATACCTGAATTTTAAATCAATGAGATGCTTTAGATAATTATACTCACCATAAAAATTTGAACTTCTCAAGTCTGTGGCAACAAATATCCCTCCTTTAAAGCTATGATCCTCAAGAAGATCATTCATTTGCGCCTGGAAATTTAATCCAAAGCCCATTAGAGGATCGATGACAAAGGTTGTCACAACATTATCTGCGGTAAATCTTGTTTTATAATCAAGCGGACCGACCAGGTCTCTTTCTTTTCGCAGTTTTCTGTATTTATTTAGGAAAGACCCTGTTTTCTCTTCAGTTGTCTTGACCACATCTGTATCAAAAACATAATTATCGGTATCGACATACTGATCACTTTCCCCATCGCTATCGGTGGTTTTCTCATCAGTCTTTTCTTCCACTTGCTCTCCCGTTTTTGAGGGCTGAGTCTCTTCAAAAATGTAGTGCTGTGTATCCACATATTTTGTAGTATCCAGATCAAACTGATCGAGTAATGAAGTTCTTTCAGGCACGCTCCTATCTTCAATTTCTTCATCAACTGTTTCATCTTCATCGCCACCATCAGGAGACTCTATCCTTTTTTTCTGGTTGGAGAGTAATCGTTCAGCAACCCGCTTGGCATTGATGAATTGCTGGCGCTTGGTTTGTGTGGTAAAAATATTTCTATCAAGGTCATACCCATTGATCAGGTAAATATTCGATTTGTTATTATAAAAAGCTGTAAATGCGAGTTTGTCTTTTGAGCTGGGTATATCATAATTTTCAAGGTTGACACCAAAATTACTTACCTGAAAGAACAACTTATTCCCTAAATCGTACTTGAAAACATTTCGGACTCCCTGTTGCTCACTCAAAAAGTAAATCTCATTTGCATTGGGGGCAAGGGGTTTAAAATTCTTCGTTAATGTATTGGTTACGCGATGGACTGTTGATTTTGTAGAATCAATATTGTAAATGAAAATATTGTAGACATCTGAAATCTGAGAGATCTTCTTGTTTTGACTAAAAACACTATCTGTTGTTCGGTTTGAGCTGAAAACAATGGAAGCCGTTTCCGGAATAAAACTTGGATTAATATCATCATAAAGATCGTTTGTAATCCTTTTGATTGAATTTCTCTTTAAGCTAACCAGATAGAGGTCATTGTTTCCATTTCTCTCCGCACTAACAACAGCCAGGTTACTTCCCTTAGCGATATCAAAATCCGTGATCTGGTTAATCCTTGAAAGCTCCTTTCTAACAGTAGCGCCTGAACCAATGGTGTGAGCCGCAATCCAGTTTTTGCCATATTTATTATATATGATGCCCAGGACTCCCTCAGACTGCCAGCTAAGGAGAGGCATATTGTAATCCACCTCCTGGTTGATCACTTTGAAACCTGCACGTAAAAGGACTTTCTCTCTACCCGTGTTCAGGTTCTTAACAAAAACTTTGTATCGGCCTCTCACATTTCTTGAGTAAGCCAGGTAATTTCCCTCGGGACTTAATTTTACTTTATTAAAATTATAGTCATCCCTGTTGTAATTTTTTACAAGATTTTCCTTGTCAGGAAAAACATAATTCTGAACAACAAAATCTGACTGACCTGTGTAAAATGAATTCCAGTCCGCGATAAATCTCTTATAAGAAACACCGATCGTTCCTGCTATACTTTTTTCTTCGTTTCTGACAATCCTGGTCAGGTTAAGGATATTAGAAATATAGCTTTCTCCATATCGTTCGGCTATAAAATTCCAGATTGATTGCCCGATTAATCTTGCTTCATCATCCTCAAAAGATGTAACTTTTTTAAGCTTCTTATCCTGCATAAGGTCGCGGATATAATTATCCATTTCCAGATCCCATCCATTGGCAACATAGGATGCTGCGCCGCTAATAAACCAATCAGGTAATGAAAGCAGGTACGAAGATTGGAACATATCAGACAAGCTTCCTCCGTACATCATGTCATTGATGAGCATTGCAGCGACATTGTACTTGAGCTCCTTTTTGTATCCATCTACGGTACCCGGGTAGGCAATCTCAACCTGAGAACGGACAAAATCGGTCTTCCCACTAATGTCAAAACCAGCTTCATTGATGCCGACGTTACTTTGCTGAAGGTCAGAGATAGAATTGTAGAGGAAAATTTTTGTTTTATAATAAGATGAGTAGCCGAGAATGTCTGTTATACGCTCAAATTCTTCTTCCAGGTATTCTGCTCCAAGCCTGGCAATTTCATTTCCACCATCGTAGAAATATATTTCAAAGTTTTCAGTGCTGTAATATCGCCAGTTGAAATTTTTAAACTGCATCCTGTTTTTACCAAATTCCACCTGCGCCCGTTGACCCACTGCACACGTAATCGATAAAAATGTTGCTATGAGGAATAAATAAAGCTGTTTCACGTGACTACCTACTTATCTATGTCGAACTGAATTGTAATATAATGAATAATACCGTTTAATATCTACTTCCTCGTCAAGATTTGAACTATTCTCCAAATACCCGACAAATTGATCAGAAAAATACGGAGCCAAAGATACTCCCTTCGTTCCTAAACCATTAAAAATCCCCACAGATTCATATTCAGGATGTATTCCGATGAATGGCCTTCTGTCCAATGTTGCCGGCCGAATGCCCGCTTTTTGATCCAAAATCTCCGCATCAATCTTAAAAAGTTTCTCAAATTTTTCCATTATTTCTTTCCTGGCTTTTTCCGTAGGACTGCAGGAAGAATCCCTCCAGTCGTATGTCGAGCCACACCTGCAAGTCCCATCAACGGGAGGCGTGACAAAACAACCTTTATTAAATATTTTGTCAAACGGATGAAAAGGTTTCAAATAAAGAATTTCCCCCTTAACCGGCCTGAATGGCAGCCATGAAAAAAAACCTTTGCGGGCATTCTGATGTCCCATACAAAAAACGATCCTTCTGGCTTGAATATTTTTGTAACGAATGGATGAATCCAGGATCCGAAGGTTTTGATCATCAAATTTTTCATTGATCAGAATTTTATCATCGAAAAATTTTTTCCTTCCCGCGGAAATAAGTTTTGATAGATGAATAACTCCTCCATTCCCTATTTCTACTCCACCATATGGATCATGGACATCTTCGAATTGAGAAGTTTGATATATATTCTTAATAAAATTGGTATACGCAGTATCACCACTTTTCGACGTCCAATCATTTTGCTCTTCAATGTTCTTAAATGGACGATAAATCTCCTTTTTAAAGAAAAATTTCTCGTCAAGAAATTCTTCCAACTCAGGATAAAACTCATGTAAATACGGGAAGATAACATCCGCCAACCAGGTTTTAACAAATCGTTTACCCGTAATGGGATTGAATAAGCCAGCTGCTACATTTGAAGAAGAATTTTCATCATATTCATCAATAATAAGGATAGATCTGTTCCTTCTGATCAATTGATATCCCAATAATGTTCCTGCTAAACCCTGACCAACTATGAGATAATCTATCATATTAATGATTTCAAGTACTTGTTTTTTCCCAATTTTAAGACATTTTTGTGATATACAACGAATCAAATGATCGAGATAAAATCATTCACATTTAATCCATCTTTTTACGAAAACACCTATGTTTTGTACGATGAGACTCTCGAGTGTATTATCGTTGATCCGGGATGTTTTTTTAAAGAAGAATATGATGAACTTGACTCATTCATTGAAGATTACCGACTGAAACCGGTTAAACTTATAAACACCCATTGTCACATCGATCATGTCCTGGGTAATGCATACGTAAAAAACAAATACAAAATTCCTTTGTACATTCATAAATTAGATATGGAGGTTTTGCTGGCTGTCAAAGTGTTTTCTGAAATGTATGGTTTCAGAGGATATGAGGAAGCGACAGTAGACGGCTACTTAAAGGAAGGGGATCAGGTAGATTTTGGCTCGTCTGTTTTAAATGTATTATTTGTACCCGGGCACGCTCCCGGACATATCGCCCTTGTTAGTGAAGAGCAAAATTTTGCCATTTCCGGAGATGTCTTGTTTGATGGCAGTATTGGCAGAACGGATCTGCCGGGAGGCAACTATAACCAGCTTATAGAAAGCATCCAGACCAAATTATTTCTTCTTGATGATGAAATGATTATTTACCCCGGGCACGGGCCAACCACAACCATTAGAAAGGAGAAATCAACCAATCCGTTTTGCAGATTGGCAATTTAAATCCTTATATCGATGAAAAAGCATGTACCAAATATTTTCACCCTTGGAAATTTGTTTTGCGGGGCTATTGGAATTGTTTTTGTTTTCCAGGACAATCTTATATGGGGAGCCATGATGATTTGGGCTGGAGCTGTGCTGGACTTTTTTGATGGTTTTATGGCTCGAATATTAAATGTAAAGACCTTGATCGGGAAGGAATTGGATTCCCTGGCAGACATGGTCACATTTGGATTATTGCCCTCTTTTATCATCTTTTATTATTTAAAACTATCAACCTCAAATGTTTACATTCCATTCCTTGCTTTTTTGATAGCCATATTTTCAGCGCTTCGCCTGGCCAAATTTAATGTTGATGAGCGTCAAACCACATCGTTTCTCGGCCTGGCAACTCCGGCAAGTGCATTTTTCGTTTCGGCCATTCCGTTTTACTATGAATTGCCCAATTTCACTTCGTTTGTCAATGTATACATCCTACTGGCCATAACGGTTTTCTTGTCCTATCTCATGATCTCTGAAATATCCCTTTTCTCCTTCAAATTCAGTGGTATTAAATGGCAGCAGGATAAATGGAAAATCATTTTCGCTTTGCTAAGCCTTGTCCTGTTTGCCTCATTCCAGGCCTTAAGCTTTCCCCTCATTATCTTATCCTACCTCATTTTCTCTAAATTGGACAATAAAAAAAATGAAAAGCCTGTTGAATAATTACATTTTGGTGGGTAAAAGGCATAAATAGTTTAATTTTGATGAATTGTGGAATTATTGACAACTATCATTTCCTGACAGCGCAACGACCACTTTTTTAAACCAGATTTTGTTTTTTTGTGGAATAAAATGAACGGGTATCCAATATCTATATATTGAAAGTTGTAATTACCATATTTTTAGTAATTGTCACTAATCTTTGCACCTTTGCCGGGAATGAGTTTTCTGATACAGTCAAAGTTAAAATTGACTGGAAAGGAATGAAATTTTTACGTGGAAATGATGGTAAAAACATTCAGACTATTGATGCATCCTCAGCTATTCATCTTCCTGAATATAATCACTTACCGGTAATCGAATTAAAGACTGGAGAAAATGAAATTCTTTCACTTGAATTAGTTGATTGGGAAAGCGATTCTCTTTCTGAAGCTGAAACTAAAATTTTTCAAGAGAGAAACACCCATTTTCAAACGTTCAAAACCAGGGTTTTGACTTTCCGGAATAAAGTCGAGTCTTCATTCCTGTTCTTCCCATTTATTTACGACAGCCTGAACCATCATTATGTAAAAATCAACAAAGCTGAAATTTTAGTTCGATCAGAAAAAAGTGCTCAGGATATTTCAACCAGAAGGAAAAGTTTAAGGGTTAGCAATTCCGTTTTGTCAACCGGGTCACTATATAAAATTGCTGTTGTAGAAAATGGTGTTTATAAATTGGATAGGGATTTTTTAAGAGGATTGGGCTTGGATGTTGACAGGCTAGATCCTAGTAAAATTAAAATTTTTGGGAACGGAGGTGGCGTACTTCCACAGGAGAACAGTGCATTTCGACATGAAGACCTGTACGAAAATGCCATATTTGTGAGTGGCGAAAATGACGGTAGCTTTGATGAAGGCGACGAAGTGCTTTTCTATGGCCAACAACAACATAAGATCTGGCTGAATGAAGAAGGAGAAATAAGCTATTCTCACAATATTTACAGCGACACAACCTATTACTTTATCAGTGTAGATGGAACCGATGGTAAAAGAATCAACACGATAGAGAATCTCGCCGGTCAATTTCCGATAGTTGATTCGTATAATGACTTGCAGTTTCATGAAGTCAATGATATCACTATTATCAATTCCGGACGCGAGTGGTTTGGAGAAAAGTTTGATGCCATTGTTTACCAAAATGTGCAATTTGATACCAGGGATATCAGGTCGGGAAGTGAAATCAAAGTCGTTGCATCTGCCTTGTGCCAGAGTGAAGAACCCACTACCATGGAATTTTCACTCAATGACCAGGAAATTGGAATCATCGAATTTACCAACATCCCTGATGGAGCGTATTTTACAAAAGGTATATTGGAAACTGAAGAATTTGTCACAGATCAAAGTCAAAATATGCCGGAAACTTCTGTCGTCAGCATGAAGTTTAACAAGATCAATGGTATTCGATCAACAGCATACCTGAATTTTCTAAATTTTTCCTGTGTCAAAGAGCTGACTACCTATGATGCTCAATTGATCTTCCGATCTCTTCAGAGTATTGAACAATCGAATTCAACGTTTTCCATAACGAATCTGAGCCAGGAAGAAAGGATTTGGAATATTACCCAGCCTTTAAATCCACAGGAACAACAATTTTCAGTCTCAGGAAAGTCATTCAGCACTGAGACCAATTCTCTTCAGGAATATGTGGTCTTTAATCCGGGAAATCTTAAAATACCTATTGCCAATGGACCTGTCGAAAATCAAAACATAAGAGGTGAGTCTGTCCCGGATTTGATCATCGTCAGTCATCCGTTGTTTCTTTCAGAAGCGAGGCGCTTAGCAGATCACCGCCGGTCATTCGATGGATTGGATGTATTGGTTGTAATCCCACAACAGGTCTTCAATGAATTCTCATCCGGCTCACAAGATGTGACTGCCATTCGTGATATGGCCAGGTTTTTCTACTTAAAAGGAAACGGAGCAAAACTTAAAAATTTACTGCTTTTTGGTAAAACCTCTTTTGACTACAAAGACCGCATAAAGAACAATACTAATTTCGTTCCTACTTATAATTCGAGGAATTCGGTCCACCCGGTGTATTCATATACTTCTGATGATTACTATGGTTTTTTTGATGAAGATGAGGGGGAATGGGAAGAATCTTTTTCTGGCGATCACACAATGGAAATAGGAGTTGGCCGATTGCCGGTTAAAGCGTTAGAAGAGGCGAGGACACTAGTCAACAAACTCATCAATTATAGCAAGAATCCAGAAACACTTGGTGAATGGAGAAACGATATTTTCTTTATTGCGGATGATGGAGATGCAAACATTCACCAGAGAGACGCAGACAAATTGGCCACTTATGTAGATACCACTTATACCAGATTTAATGCCCATAAAATTTATGTCGATGCTTTTGAACAGGAAGTTACCCAGGTTGGTGAAACAGCACCTGAAGCAAATGAAACCATCAATAATTCCATCGCAAAGGGTGGTCTGATCTTTAATTTCACAGGTCATGGTTCAGAGATTAGATGGTGTAGTGAAACCATCCTCGACTTACAAATGGTCAATCAATGGAAAAACTTTGACAAACTTCCGCTGTTCGTCACAGCTACCTGCGAATTTGGAAAGCATGATGATCCCAGGCTAATTTCCGGAGGTGAACAACTTCTATTAAACCGTAAGGGCGGAGCGATCGGTTTAGTGACAACCTCAAGACCAGTCTACTCCAACTCCAATTACGACATCAATTATGCATTTTACAGGAGTGTTTTTGAGTTGAATAACAATGAATTCCAGGATCTGGGTTCTGTATTTAAGAACACAAAAAACAGAAGCTTACGGGGCAGCAATAACAGGAATTTCTGCTTACTGGGCGATCCGAGTATGAAATTGGCTGTTGCTAAACATAATATACAAATCCAGGCAGACATGGATACTGAAACAAAGATTCCCGGTGATACGCTCGGTTCCCTGGAATTAGTAAAAATCAAAGGGAATATTGTTGGATTGAATGGGGCTGATATGCCATCTTACAATGGTATTTTGACAGCGACTGTTTTTGACAAGAAAATTGAAACGCAAACACTGGGCAATGAAGGCAGCATATTTCACTACAAAATTCGAAACAGCATCATTTTCAACGGCAACGTTTCCATTTCTGAAGGAAAATTTAATTTGGAATTTGTGGTTCCTAAGAGCCTGTCCGAAGATTTTGACAAAGGAAAAGTCTCCTTGTATGCAAAAAGTGATAATCCGATGAATGATGCCGCCGGGGCTGATCTTTCCTTTTACATCGGTGGTGAGGCGGATTCCGAACCAGATAATACACCTCCTGAAATCGGACTATTTATTAACGATACTACTTTCCAAAACCTGGGGATTACCGGTTCGGATATTATTGCCCTGGCAAAGATCTCTGATGAAAATGGTATCAATACTTTGAATGATGAATTGAACGAAGGAATTATTCTGAGACTTGATAACCTGGAATTTAAATACGTGGGGAATTTCTTCAAAAGTGAGTTGGACACCTATCAATCCGGATGGTTGAATTATCCGATATCAGAACTGGAAGAAGGCTATCATACCATTGTCATCGGAGCTTATGATACGCATAATAATTATTCCGAAAAAGAGATAGAATTTTATGTCACCAATTCACAGGAATTTTATGCTGAAAAGTTGCTGAACTACCCCAACCCATTCAAAGATTTTACAACATTTACTTTTCAACACAACCGTGCAGGAGATGACTTAGAGCTCAATTTAAAAATATTTGATATACAGGGAAGAATTGTATTCAACGGTTCACAAATAGTTGAACATAGTCCGGGAAAAATAGACGATTTAACGTGGAATGGACAGTCTTTTAGTGGGAAACAATTGGAACCGGGAGTATACGTTTACATGATTAAAATTCGTTCATTGGAAGATAATTCAAATTATTTTTTGAAGAGTAAATTGTTAATCATTAATTAATTATCTTTAAAATTCAATTTACAATACATGAGAAGGATTAAAGCTGGCGCATTTATTTTTTTAATCTTCGTCTTATTTGAAGCAAATAGTCAGGGATTAATTGGATCAGATACAACAAACAGAGTAATAACAACAGCAGTTCCATTTATGACAATTGGTCCCGATGCCAGATCCGGAGGTATGGGAGATGTTGGAGTAGCCATTTCACCTGACGCAAATACTATTCACTGGAATGTTGCTAAACTTGCCCTAATAGAAGATGATATTGGGTTTTCATTGTCATACACACCATGGCTGACAAACCTTGGGATCAATGATATGTCGATCTCATTTTTGTCTGGTTACATGAGGATCAATAAAGAGCAAACAGTTGGAATTGCTTTGCGATATTTTGACTTAGGCGATTTTCAATTTACAGATGACAACGCTCAGATTATCCAGGATTTTAACCCCAGAGAGTTTTCTTTCGAAGGTTCGTATTCAAGGTTACTGAGCAAAAACATGACTATTGGTATCACGCTTAAATTCATTTATTCGAATTTAACTGGTAATGTGTTCACATCGACAGACGAAAGTCAGGCAGGAACAAGCTTTGCAGGTGATCTGGGATGGTACTGGAATAAAGATATCAATCTGATTGGGGCAAATACTAATCTTGCCCTGGGTGCAACCATCACCAATATCGGTGCCAAAATGACCTATTCAAATGATGCCCAAAAGGAATTTATTCCTACCAATCTCAGGATAGGGTCAACACTAACGACTGAACTCGATCCATACAATAAATTTTCATTCTCTATCGACATGAACAAGTTGATGGTACCTACTCCACCGATTTATGAAGTCGATGAAAATGGAAATATCGTTTATGATCAAAATGGTGATCCTGTTATCAGAAAAGGAAAAGATCCGGACAGAGGGTTAATTTCAGGAATGTTTGGATCATTTGCCGATGCTCCTGATGGATTTCCGGAAGAAATTCATGAAATGATGTGGTCTTTTGGTTTGGAATACTGGTATAACAATACATTTGCTGCCAGAACGGGATATTTCCATGAGCACAAAACAAAAGGAAACAGGAAGTATTTTACATTCGGATTGGGTTTCCGCTACAATGTTTTCGGTATTGACTTTGCATATTTGGTACCCACTCAATACAATCATCCGTTAGCTGAAACACTCCGGTTTTCTTTGCATTTTGATTTTAATAAAAACAAACCTGCTGAATCCGTAACAGATCAAAATTAATGATTGATCGACAACAACCACCAACCTACTACGAGCCAGAATATTTTCCAATCAAGGAGGTTAAAAGTGAAACCCTGGGAGGAGGAATTCCATTTCATTATGTAAATACAGGAGATCAGGAATTACTTAGACTGGAGATCATTTTCCAATCCGGAAAATGGTATGAGCAGCTCAATGGTCAATCGTTCCTCACAGGCAAATTACTGGGAGAGGGAACAAAAAGCTATTCATCTAATGAGATCAGCAAGTTCTTTGAGCGAAACGGCGCTTTTTATGAATATTCACCCGGGCTGGATTTTATCAATTTTAATATTTTTTGTTTAAACAAAAATTTAAACAATATCCTTCCACTGATAGCAGAGATCATTTCAGTGCCTTCTTTTCCTGAAAAAGAGCTTGCTACTATTAAAAATCTTCAAATACAAAATCTCAGGGTTAATCTGGAAAAGACAAATTTTCTTGCAGCAAGAATATTCAGGGAAAAGTTATTTGGTGCTGATCACCCATATGGAAGGCAAACTGAAATAAGAGATATTGAAAATTTAACGAGGGATGATATCACAAACTATTTCCAGAATTTTGTATTAAACAATTTTGAGGTAATCGTCTCCGGAAAGATAAATGACAAGGAGCTTCATTTGCTGAGAGATTTCTTTGGGCGGTTTACTCAGAATTTGGTTACAGTCAAAAAAAGTACCCATTTTATTCAACATCAGGATAAGGTTTATGAGCCAAAAGAAAAAAGTCTTCAGACATCATTCAAGATCGGGAAATTGACATTGAAGAAATCAGACCCCGATTATGCGAAGCTGCTAATATTCAATGAAGTCTTAGGAGGATACTTTGGCTCCAGGTTGATGCAGAAAATTCGAGAGGAAAAGGGTTATACCTACGGAATTCACTCCTCTATCATCTCGCTGGTTCAAAATACTTTTTTTCAAATATCTTCGGACATTGTTAAGGAGCACAAAGAGGATGCGCTAAATTGTATTTATGAGGAAATTGAAGGCATGATAAAGACTCCTGTTCCGGAAGCTGAGCTCCGAACAGTGATCAACTATTTTAAAGGTTCTTTTCTTTCCAGTATCAATACCCCTTATGCTTTAGCTGATAAGTTTAAAAGCATTTATTTTCACGGGCTGGATTATAACTATTATCGACAATTATTTGAGTCCTTCGATGAAATGACTCCTGAAATTCTACATGCCTTCATCAAAAAAAACATATCCATTGATGATTTTATGGAAGTAAGGATTGGTTGAAAGAGAATTCCGAGTATTTTATTTCCAAGCTGAAAATACACTTACAACTATTCTCTTCATTGCGAATGACTCGTTAACCCCCGGTGACCTCATGGAGTGTCATTTCATTGAACAACCAATAGGCCCTGGTTGTACAGCCTTTCTGCTTTTGTTGTTGCCGTGTCATAGAACACTCGTTCTTTTCCGGTTGAGATTGGTAAGCATCACAAAAAAAGCCTTGCTGTTTCCAACAAGGCTTTTCAATGATAAATTGGCAGTGACCTACTCTCCCGGGTTTTATCCCAGTACCATTGGCGCTGAGGGGCTTAACTTCTCTGTTCGGAATGGGAAGAGGTGGAACACCCTCGCAATAACCACCATTAGTCTCTTTATTTGTTGATCTGGTGATTGTGTGATCTGGTGATTTACTCTCCTTCTCACACCCTCGTTCAAACCGTTTACTCCGCCCACCGGCGGAACCATTAGTCTCTTTATTTGGTGATCTGGTGATTTGTTTATTTGGTGATTTGTTTTTTTCAATCAATAAATCACTATATCTCCAAATCATTAAATATTTTACATGATGTCTGGTAAGAGGTAAGAATAAGTTAGGAGTACCTGTACTGTGAAGAAAACTTACGGGTAATTAGTACTGCTCGGCTATGTTGTCTCCAACTTTACACCTGCAGCCTATCAACGTCATCGTCTCTGACGTCCCTTTAAAGAAGCCTCATCTTGAGGGGAGTTTCGCACTTAGATGCTTTCAGCGCTTATCTCTTCCGTACATAGCTACCCAGCCGTGCCCTTGGCAAGACAACTGGTACACCAGCGGTACGTCCAACCCGGTCCTCTCGTACTAAGGTCAGGTCCTCGCAAGCTTCTAACGCCCACAACAGATAGGGACCGAACTGTCTCACGACGTTCTGAACCCAGCTCGCGTGCCACTTTAATGGGCGAACAGCCCAACCCTTGGGACCTTCTCCAGCCCCAGGATGTGACGAGCCGACATCGAGGTGCCAAACCGCTCCGTCGATATGAGCTCTTGGGAGCGATCAGCCTGTTATCCCCGGAGTACCTTTTATCCTTTGAGCGATGGCCCTTCCATGCGGAACCACCGGATCACTATATCCTAGTTTCCTACCTGATCGACTTGTTGGTCTCACAGTCAAGCACCCTTATGCTATTGCACTCTGCGCATGATTACCAAACATGCTGAGGGTACCTTTGAAAGCCTCCGTTACTCTTTTGGAGGCGACCACCCCAGTCAAACTACCCACCACACACTGTCTCCCGATTAATCGGGATTAGGCATCAGATAAATAAAGGGTGGTATTTCAACGTTGACTCCACGACGCCTGGCGACACCGCTTCGTAGTCTCCCACCTATCCTACACATCATTTACCCAATGTCAATGTGAAGCTGTAGTAAAGGTTCACGGGGTCTTTCCGTCCCGTTGCGGGTATCCGGCATCTTCACCGGAACTACAATTTCACCGAGCTCATGGCTGAGACAGTGCCCAGATCGTTACACCATTCGTGCAGGTCGGAACTTACCCGACAAGGAATTTCGCTACCTTAGGACCGTTATAGTTACGGCCGCCGTTTACTGGGGCTTCAGTTCAATGCTTCGGGTTACCCCTAACATCCCCCCTTAACCTTCCAGCACCGGGCAGGTGTCAGGCCTTATACTTCATCTTTCGATTTCGCAAAGCCATGTGTTTTTGCTAAACAGTCGCCTGGGCCTTTTCACTGCGGCCTCTCACCCGAAGGTGAGGAGGCGCCCCTTCTCCCGAAGTTACAGGGCCATTTTGCCTAGTTCCTTAGCCATGAATCACTCGAGCACCTTAGGATTCTCTCCTTGACTACCTGTGTCGGTTTACGGTACGGGTACCTGTATGATAAGTTTAGAGGATTTTCTTGGAAGCCTGTTTAGGCACACTATCCACGCTGCCGAAGCATTGTGGTACTATCACCTTCAGCTAGTCTGGCGGATTTGCCTACCAAACCATTACCTACCGGCTTTAACGTACTATTCCGTCAGTACGCGGTGCTTTCACTTCTCCGTCTCCCCATCACTCATACAGGTAGTACTGGAATATTAACCAGTTGTCCATCGACTTCCCCCTTCGGGTACGCCTTAGGTCCCGACTAACCCTGATCCGATTAGCGTTGATCAGGAATCCTTAGTCTATCGGTGTGCGGGTTTCTCGCCCGCATTCTCGTTACTTATGCCTACATTTGCTTTTCCAATTGCTCCAGCATACCTCACGGTACACCTTCTGCGCTGTTGGAATGCTCCCCTACCGCTATTACTAACCCGAAGCTTCGGTATTACACTTGATGCCCGATTATTATCGACGCCCTGTCGCTCGACAAGTGAGCTGTTACGCACTCTTTAAATGAATGGCTGCTTCCAAGCCAACATCCTTGCTGTCTCGGCAACTGGACCACCTTAGTTCAACTTAGTGTAAATTTTGGGACCTTAGCTGTCGGTCCGGGTTCTTTCCCTCTCGGATAAGGACCTTAGCACCCTTACCCTCACTGCACGGTATATCTGTTAGCATTCGGAGTTCGTCAGGATTTGGTAGGATGTGACTCCCCCTAGTCCTATCGGTAGCTCTACCTCTAACAGAAT